>OAVX01000200.1_pt1 | contig 54821 bp, 45 predicted proteins | sample 1476471 | NCBI WGS metagenome assembly OAVX01 (sample SAMEA2580114, study PRJEB22360) | human gut metagenome | biome: human gut; feature: human-associated habitat; material: faeces | place: Denmark | collected 2008/2010
GTTATGCAAACACCATTTTAGCAAGAACGGACAGGTCTTTTTTCACATTTTCTGGGTGGTAACTTTAATTATGCAATCTAGGTATGTACCAGATAGCGTTGTGAGCATGATTCAGCAATTGCGAGGTGTTGACTATGCCACTGGTAACTAGCATCAGCCAACTGAATGAACCCATTACTTTAGTGAGCTACACGATGGGTAATGTAAATGGGGTTCCTGTGAACAACGTCAGGAAAGAACACTTCACGACATGGGCACTTGTGTTAAGCCAATATTTAAGCGAAGTGAAGGCGTCGGTTGGGACGAAGCTCGAAGATACGGTGACCTTTGTTGTTCGGTATGATCAGCCAGAAACCATCCTTAACTCATGGCGCATTGAATGGCAAGAAAAGCAGTACGACATCGTGAAACTGACACCGGACACAGCCAAAAAACAATGGACAACGATCATAGGAAAACCAGTTGCCAATAAATAAGCGTTAACTTATAATTAGGATAGTCCTAGGCGATAAGCGGGCAGAACCGTTTTAACCGACGCACGGCATAGCTAACCGGTGGCGCATTTTATAGACCAAGTCAGATTGATTTCTCGTAGCAAGTGAAGGACATTCCTCAACCTCCGCTGATACGGTAGTCATAGTTTTCCTTGACTTGTTTCATTGCTTCTCATCTAAAGTAGCAATATCATTGGGCGAAGCGGGCAGAGATGCCCGTTTTTTGTGTGCTGAGAGACGGATTTTGGTGCACGCTGAACAAGTATTCCTTGAGGTACGGGTCGTTCTGGGCAATATAAATGGGAGTCGCAAATCACGGCCCCCTCTGATATTTAATGACTGCTTCGACAATATCTAAATAGCTAACCAAGTCCGAATTTCGTGCCTTGTTAGCCAAGTCAATATTTTTGACTTGCTTATGAGAACCAAGTGAACAATATTCACCTAGTTATTTGATGTGACAATTATCGTTAGCTTGCACGACTGGTGCAGAATTCAAAATCTCTGCAAAGCGCACTCCTAATTGTTTCACCAATAAGTTCATTTGTTGTTTAATTGTCGAAGTTGGTTTGCGATTTCAAGGAGCTGGAATTTAATGTCCGTTAGCTCTTGTACGATGGCCTTCGTTTGATCGTTTTGAGAATCAATTTTTTCTCCTTTCTAAAGCAAGTTTATATACTGCACATAGCATAATATTAGTTTAAATATTTGTAAACAAAAGTACTAAAAAAAGCCACCTCATAATGAAGTGGCTATTTTGTGTTAGTCATGTAGCTTTTCTTGTAGTTTATCCCCAGCATTATCAATGCCCTTAGCTGCGAAGACTGTACCTGCAACTAAAACACCGCCAACGATGAGAGTACTAGCAACCATAAACTTAAATGCAGCTTTTAAAGCCTCCATAAAGATGGCCTCCTATTAGTCTTTTGATCTGCCAACAAAGAAGGAGACTACGGCAACAACAATAATTGCGCCGATAATTGAAGGAATCAAAGCCATTCCTGCCAGTTGTGGCCCCCAATGGCCTAAAAGTCCCTCACCAATTGCAGAACCCACTAATCCTGCAATGATGTTAGCAAACCAGCCCATCGATTTGCCCTTGCTAGTGATAGCACCAGCAATTGCACCAATAATAGCACCAACAATTAAAGCCCAAAGAAAATGCATGATAATTCCTCCTTTTTGGTTATATTGTCTCTATAGACGAACACAGTATAACATACAGTAGCAACAAGAGATAATAAAATAGCCGCCCATAATGGACGGCCACCGCCTGCCAAGCAGAAATGAACTCCGTGGTTTTCTCGTGGTTTTCTTTTATTGATAATCAATGATAACCAATGACAATCTGGTTAAAATAAAAACCAGTAACGACGCTGTTTTGACAACGTTTGCTACTGGTTGATAACGCTATTCTGGGTGGTCAGGGGATCGAACCCTGGACCCACGGATTAAGAGTCCGTTGCTCTGCCAGCTGAGCTAACCACCCATGCTGCTTATGTCTGTCGCGCTTCACGACTTAAATATAATATCATGTACCCCTTACTGGCGCAAGTGTTTTGCAAATCTTTTTTCAAAGAATGTGACAAAAAGCTGACTGCTGCATTGTGTCATCAAGCGGTTAGGCAGCGATTTCGTCGGTTACTGGCAATTTGCTGATGGTCATTTGACGAGTGGTTGTTCACGCTCTTATTTCGTGATAATGTGCTCGCATTCGCCTTGCATGTAAAGACCTTGAAGTCGAATGACCAAAACTTGGCCATTTGGCTTCAAGGCCACTTACACTCCGGTTTAAATGCGCTCCTGCTCGCGCTCACAAAAAAAGACGGCCATCGCCGCCTTTTTTTCACTAACCTATTCTAGAATAAAACGTGAATGGATTGATTGCTGTTGATCAGTTTGATCGCCTTGCCAAGCATTGGACCGACCGAGATCTGATCTAAGCCTTCGAATTTGTGCTTAGGATCGAGCTTAATGGTATCAGTGATGACGACCCGCTTGAGTCCCAGATGCTTGATGCGATCAACAGCGCCACGGGAGAATACGCCGTGGGTGGCTGCCGCGTAGACATCAAGTGCACCTGCTTCACTCAGGGCTTTGTAAGAGTCCACGATGCGATCGCCGGTATCGATTAGGTCATCAATCACGATGGCGTGCATGCCGGCAACGTCCCCGATAACCCCGATGTGCTCTTGATCGCGCTTATCAACAATAGCAATTGGCGTATGTAATTCTTCAGCCAATGCCCGCGCTTGCTTGGTACCACTGTGATCAGGCGCGATGACAACGACATTATCGCCAAGATCTAGCTTCTTGAAGTAATCACCGATCAAGTGGTGGGCCTTGAGATGGTCAACTGGGATATCGAAAAAGCCTTGAATCTGATCCGCATGAAGTTCAACAGCAATGATCCGATTAACGCCATCCATCTCCAGCATGTTAGCAACAAGTTTGGCTGTGATTGGCTCACGGGAGCGCGCCTTGCGATCAGCCCGTGCGTAGCCATAATAAGGAATCACGACATTAATATGGTGAGCACTCGCCCGCCGCAACGCATCAACCATGATCATAAGTTCCATGAAGTTCTCATTAACCGGATCAGAGACCGACTGGATCACATATACATCAGCGCCACGAACACTTTCCGGTAGTTCAATTTGAACTTCCCCATCAGCAAAATGATTCACTCGAGCTGGCGACAGCGGTAGCCCGACCTCTTCCGCAATCTTTTCAGCTAATGGCCGGTTCCCATTAAGACTGAATAATTTTAATTCGTGCATCGATTTCTCCCTTTTTCGTATTTAACGGTCTGCACCGTCATTATACGAGAAAAGGCAAGAAATTGCGACTGATTATCCAATGCGGTAAAGTAATATCATAACATTTGCAGATTCATAAGCAGCGCTCCAGCAGGCGGCACCCCGGTCTCCGCCGTGCTTTGCCCTGACTGCAAGACTTGGAAATGGGAGGCACTGAGTCATGAAACAAAGCCATTTGATCGGCCTTGCAACCCCACTGTTATTATCGGCTGGCACGTTAGCGACCGCCGAAAGCTTTTATCAATATGCATTTCGCCGCATTAACTATATTCCAGACGCGCGGCGTTCGATGCAAAAGTATGCGGCTTCATATTATCGCCATGTCCACTGGGTAGAAAGTCAGGCCAATATTGAGGCATGGCATATGACAGCCCCGGATAATCAACGACTTGAAGCTCTTTGGTTGCCGCATCCCGGCAGTAAAAAAGCGGTGATTGTGGGCCACGGTTACAAAGGTACTGGGATTACGATGAGCAACTTTGCCCACATGTTTTACGATCTAGGCTTCAATGTCCTGCTACCGGATGATCGCGGGCATGGTGAATCGGATGGCCAATACATTAGTTTCGGCTGGCTGGATCGGCTGGATTATTTGGGTTGGCTGCAACGTATCATTGATCGAATCGGTGCAGACAGTCAACTGCTGTTGTTTGGTACCAGCATGGGTGGTGCCACAGTTTCGTTGGTGGCAGGCGAACCCAGTTTGCCCAAACAAGTGAAGGCTGTCATTGAAGACTGCGGCTACACTGATGTTGAAACCGAATTGGCCTACTTACTGAAAAAGCAGTTTCACCTGCCACCAATGCCGTTGGTGCCACTGGCAAGTTTTCTTAACTATCGCCGGTTAGGTTATCCTTTACGCGTTGTCAACGTCCGCCAAGCACTCACCCGCAACCATTTGCCACTATTGGTTATTCACGGTGCGGAAGATGTCTATGTGCCAACGAAAATGGGTCGGCAAAATTATGCGGCTTCTGCGGGTCCTAAAGCCCTCTGGATCGTTCCGGGCGCTGCGCACGCGGAAAGCTACTGGATCAACCCGGAAGCTTATCAGGCACACGTCAAACGTTTTCTAGATATCTTTTTCTAACTGTTGCTTTGTAACCATCACAAAAATGGATCGTCTGAATGATCACCAACATTCAAACGGTCCATTTTAATGTCTAATCAAAAACGCGCAGCACAGTCTAGAGGTCATCCTCATCATCTGCTTCAGCCTCATCGCGTTGTTTACTTAGCGCGTCGAATTGACGCAACATGGCCAAATTTGTCTCGATACTTTCCGGCCATTCCCAATGCTGAACATTAAAAACGTGCTTGAGGTGCGGACCGGCGCTGGCTGGCCACAATTTGGTCGTATAGGTCACCTTATCGGCAGCAAACACTTCTAGCAAAGCCTGACTTTGCAAATAGAAGCTGTCATTTTGGCCGCCAATCAGCATGAATGGCGGCAACTTGAGGTCTTTGGCAACTTGAGAAAAGTTAAGGTGGTCAGCCAATGCAGCATCGCCACCGCTCAGCTTATCAAGATAAAAAGCGGCCATATCGCTCATATCACCAGCGGCTTCTGGCAGTTTGCCAGGTTCAGCGACTGGGCACACCAAGGCCACCAAAGTGAAATTGAAATTAACTCGATCAACGCCAAAAAGTTCTTGCAGCTCTTCGCTTTGCTGAATGCAGGCCACTAGTGACGCTAGATGGCCGCCTGCCGAGTCACCGGTCAATAGAACATGATCGAGATCAAAGCCGCGCTGTGGACCAAAATGCGACAACCAACGTAAGCTAGCAAAGATGTCTTGAATCTGCCCGCGCACATCGACATCTGGCAGCAAGCGATACCCCATGCCCATCACCGCATAACCTTGACTCGCCAAATAGCGGCAATAATTTCGGTTGAGATTGCGATCGCCATAAAACCAACCGCCGCCATGAACATCAATCACAGTTGGCAACGTCGCATTGCGGCGTTTTGCCGGATAATATAAGTTCAAGGTCTGCTGCGGGTCAGCAGAGTTTTCATACCGGTATTCCGTTTCCCAGTGGACATCCTCTGGCACCCGTTCATCCGCATAGCGTGCCTTATCGCGCGCTGCCGTCTGCGCCCAGCCTGCCTGAATTTTTGCTAAAATGTCATCATCTGCCATTACCAAGGCCTCCATTTCACCATGTTCAAATCGCATTAAAAGATTAATCCCATCTTAACGCAAAAAGACTGCCAGTGAGTCAACTGACAGTCTAATCGTATGAATTAACCTTATCTATTAACGATCTTTGGACTTAACGCTAGCTTCGACTTCATCAATCAAGCCAGCATCTTTCAAACCGGTCACTTCTTTGATGACATCCACCAGCGGCTGATCCTTCAGCATCGCTTGCAACTTCACAGCTTCGGCATCATTAGGTTCAACATAATGGAACATCATGCCAACGGTGTCCATCAAAACGCTGTAATTCAAACCGCGTTCCTTCAATTCGCGAATTGGGCGAATAAAGCGTTCGTCGTAACCTAGTTTGCGGATTGGTGTCCGGGCAACTCGAGAAATATCATCTGAGATGTACGGATTCTGGAAACGTTGCAACACCCGATTTTGATAGTTTTCGAGGTCTTTTTCGTCAAAATTCTTGAACTCTGACAACAACAACGAACGGGTTTCGGCCAGCGCACCCTTTGCCTGATTGAAGACTTTAGGATCCTTGATGGCGTCGCCAATTGTTGTATAGCCAAGGTACTTGCCGGTGTAAGCCGTGGTAGCGTGACCAGTGTTGACGGAGAAGAGTTTCCGTTCGATATAAGGTTCCAGGTCGGGCACATAGTCTACAGTCTTGAGTTTCAGATCCTTGTTCTTCATCTGACTCTCGTCAACAACCCATTCCTTGAAATCTTCAACACTAACGGCCAAGGGATCATCGTGCTTTTGTTGTGGCACGATTCGATCAACCGCGGCGTTAGGGAAGCCAACGTACGTATCAGCAAAGGTCTTGCCGGCGTCATCGAGATGCTCGTAGACACTCTTCTTAAGTGACTGAGAGCCACCGATCATATTTTCACATGCAATCACATCTAATGCCTGATGATTGTTGGCTGCATCACGTGCCTGCAAGCCTTGGGCAATTAGGGGTGCAATGATTGGCAGAATCTTCGGACCAATGGCGGTGGTCACCAGATCAGCCTGCGCAATTGCCTTCACAACTGCCTCGGGATCCTTGGCATTGTTCAACCCGTCAACATTGTCCACATGAATCTTCTTCTCACCGGGCGCTGCTAAGGTGATCGTATATTCGCCGCGTTGGTTTAACGCATTGATGATCGTCTCGTTAACATCGACAAAATTGATTTTGAAACCGTTAGCGGCAAGTGTTTCACCGATAAATCCGCGACCAATATTACCTGCACCAAAATGTACTGCTTCCATCATAATTTATTCAACTTCCTTCAGTAAATTGACGATTTCCTCCGGCGTTTGGGCGTCGGCAAGTTTCTGAACATTTTCAACATCACTGCAATAAAGCGCAATTTGCGACAACAATTTGAGATGTTCGCCATTTAAGCCAGCAATCCCAAAAACAACCGTGACCAAGTTCTCATCAGCCGGATCATCCGACCAGTCAACACCCCATGGATATTGCACAATCGAAATAGCCGTCGACTTAATATATTTCATCCCGGCCTCAGTGCCGTGGGGAATAGCAATGAAGTTACCCATATAAACAGAAACATCGCGATTCCGATCAAGCATCGAATCAATATAAGCTGGTTCGACATTACCATTGTCGACCAAGAGTTGGCCGGCCTGACGAATGGCTTCTTCCTTGGTCTTTGCTTCCTGACCAAGTTTGATCGTTTTAACGTCTAGTCCTTTCATCATGTCACCTTCGATCAATTTTTTTGATTTCATTCATAAATACTTCTGTGATGATTTGATACAACTGGCTATAATGCCCTTTTTCAAAAAGTTGTAAATTCGTTGTTGACGCAATCAGCTTTGCGCTGACAGCGCTCAATAGCGTCAGTGTTTCCTGAGCAACTGGGTTCGGTGTCAAAAGGAGCAATACCCGATGCAACATGATCGTGCCCATATCCATGGCTGGAAGCGACAGCGGCGTTTTTAAATCGAATGCGCCGATGTAAGGCACTGTCACACCTTGGCTACTGGTATGAATCATGGCGAGTCCGGTATCGGGAATCCCAACTGGCGCTAATTCTAGTCGCTTTAGCAAGGCGTCTTTGACGACCGGCGCTTCTGCCACCACGTCTGGTAAATGTGCTAGCATGACATCGATTGTCGCTCCTGAGGTTGTCACCGCTTCGGTGATCTCTGTCACAGCGAAGTGCTGTAACATGTCATCAGCTGCTAATACCATGGTTTTGAGACTTTCAAACGCCGTCACAGTCTGATCTAATGACGGTTGTCTTTGCTGGGTCGCTTCTTTCGGCTTGACCTGTTGCAATAACCGTCTGATTTCACTAATCTCATCACGCGCCAAGATTGGCGTGATGACAAGATACTGATGCTTGAATCCCGGCAATGGCATCGTCGCAAGAATCAAACCGTAATGTGCCAGATTCTGGTTCGGCAGATCACTAACCTGAATGATCTTGATCTCTCGAATTTCCGGCACCTGTACACGTAGCTTCCCAGCAATCAGACTGCCGGTCCCCGGACCATCGCTCGTAATCAGCAAGACAGCTGCTGGCACTTCGGTGTGGGTATGGTCCAAGACTGAAGCAAAGTACAACACCAGATACCCGAGCGCATTTCCAGTAAAGGCATCGCGACCAAAAACATCGTCAGCCGCTTGTTGAACTGCGTGGTAAAGTTCAGGATAATCGTCGCGCAGATGAGCCAGCACTGGATTCGTCATCGTGACGCCTGGCAGCCAATCACCGCCAGCGGTTCGTTGGACATGAGCCAACAGCGATGAGTAAAGCTGCGTATTCCCGGAAAATTTCCCGGGAAATGATCTGGCAACTTCACGAATCAATTCCTGCACTTCAAGGTTAACCGTTAAATCAAACGGATCAACTGGTTCTCCAGCCAAGCCACCGCGAATGGTACTGAGCTCAACGGCAAGAAACTGATAATCGCCAACGCGGACTTTCTGGCGAATCGCGGAGTCCATCTCCGCCAGAAACTCGAGAGCCAATTGTTGGTCCTGGAAAAGCCGTTCCTGGTCGAAATGGCGTTGCGCTTCAACATGCTGATCTTCTCGCAATCGGCGGGTATTAACTGCTACTGTCAGTAACACCGCTTTGCGCTGGTTGTCGCTGAGATCCGCCAACGCCTTGATGCGCAGCAAAGCCGCGTTTGCTGCCAGTAACTCTTCCTGCGGTAATCGTTCAACAAAATAATGTGTGACTGGATCGAATGTCTGCTGAGGATCACGGAGAAAGCGGAAGAAAACGTACGGATTAATCTCAGCATTCAACACGCCTACCAATACTCGGCGAATATCGCCTTCCGCACCATCAATCCAGATACCGGCAGCTTTTTGGCGATTTAATTGCAGATGATATTCATTCAAAGCGGGTTCAAGAATATCCAGATCTTGCTTAATGGTGGTGACACTCACGTCAACCGCTGCCGCTAACGCCGTCATTGTTTCCGGACCGTTGGCATTCAGCAACCGTAATGTTAAAGCACTTTGTCGTTGGCTAGGATCAAATGTCACCACCTGATCCTGTTTTGCCAAAGTCGCGGTTAAGGTAGCCAAATCATTGGTATCCCCGACCAACCGATACGTGCTGCCAGTGCCTTTATCGAGTTTTAAACCGATTGTGGCGATGTCACTTTCCAATTGCGAAAGCTCACGGTAAATGGTCCGACGGCTGACACCCAGCTGCCGTTCCAGCTCATCTCGGCTAACACCGGCGGGCTGACTCATCATGAGTCTGATCATTTCCTGTTCACGATTCGTTAGTAACATATTTTTCGCCTCAAGCGGCCGCAACACCGACCGAACTTATTTCATCTTCTCAATAAGCTTATCATAGTTCATTGCGTTCAAGAGGCCATCAACGGTGTAGACCTGAACATTGGCAAACTGCAATTTAACGCGACGTGCTGTTTCTTTCGAAGCAATAATCAGCACATTGTCCTTGTCATCAATCTCGCCGATTGCGACATTACGAACTTTCACGTCTTTATTCAGTTTCCGTAATTCAGCACGGAATGTTGCCTGTGCCATGGTTGCGGAACCAATGTTTTGATCATGATGCAGGAAGTCAACTTCGGTAATCTTATCGAGATCAAGTTCCTTTAATTCGTCTTCCGGTGTTTCTTGTTTAGCTTTAGACGTCTCAGTTGCTGGCATTGCCTCGTCAGTACCGCCAACTGCTTCAGCCTTCAAACTTGCGATGATTTCATCATACTTCGGACTGTTCAGGAAATTATCAACCGCAATATGAGCGGCATCAGGTGTCTTGTCCTTAGCCCGATCAGCTAATTCTTCTTGTGTCACAACCAGCAGTCCTGGCTTGTCTTGCAGGTTACTGATTGCTGTGTTGGTAACCGAAAGATCCAGACCTGCCTTCTTTACCTTGTCGCGCAAGATGGAAGCACCCATGGCACTGGAACCCATGCCGGCATCGCAAGCAAAGATAATCTGCTTAATGCCCTTGGCGGCTGACATCACATCTTTAGCTGCCGCAACATTTTGCTGACCCTTAGCTTCAGCCTTCATGGACTTCATTTTGGCTTCGCTTTCGGCTAATTCGTCACCGCTTGCGCTCTTATCGCGGCGTAAAATGACAGCCGAGATCAGGAAAGAAACAAGTGTAGCACCTGTGACACCAACAATTAAACCAATATAATTCCCAATGTTAACCGGTGACATTGCGAATAATGCGAAGATAGAACCTGGAGATGGCGAGCTCTTCAAACCAACATTGAAGATGGAGAAAAGTGTCGTCCCAGTAACACCACCAGCCATAACAGACAGGAACAGTGCTGGCTTCATCAAAACATATGGGAAATAGATTTCGTGAATCCCGCCAAGGAAGTGAATGATGATGGCGGAAGGTGCGGAACCTTTAGCAGATCCCTTACCAAACAGCGCAAATGCTAACAAAACACCAAGGCCTGGACCTGGATCAGGTTCCAGTAAGAACAGGATTGACTTACCATGTTCGGCTGCCGCCTGAATCCCAAGCGGTGTCAAAATCCCCTGATTGATCGCATTATTTAGGAACAAAATCTTTGCGGGTTCAATAAAGACGTTTGCTACCCACAACAACCCGTGATTGATAATCCAATCAACCCCAGTTGCCATGCCGTTAGTCAACGTAGAGATAATTGGACCCATTAGGAAGAAGCCAACGATTGCTAGCAACATCCCAATAATGCCGGCACTAAAGTTGTTGACCAACATTTCAAAGCCTTGTTTGATCTTATCTTGAAAACGGTCGTCCCACTTCTTAATACACCAGCCACCAAGTGGACCCATCACCATTGCGCCAATAAACATTGGCACATCAGTACCGACGATGACCCCCATGGCAGCAATCGCACCAACAACGCCGCCACGATGACCTGCCACCATCGAACCGCCTGAAAAAGCGATCAGTAATGGTAACAGATAAGTTACCATTGGCGAAATCATTTTTGCGAGCTGAGCGTTTGGATACCAACCACCTTTAAGGAAGATGGCTGTAATAAGACCCCAAGCAATAAAGGCACCGATGTTTGGCAACACCATGCCAGAAAGCTTGGTTCCGAATGATTGCATACCGGCTTTCAGATTAAATTTCTTTTTTTCTGCTGCCGGCGTGTTTGCTGTTTTTGCACCCAAGGCAAACACACTCCTTTCCCTTATTTACAAGTATTATTGTAACCGCTTCATGTAATCGCTGACAAAAGCTTCTTTGGCACAGTTGTCTGTGCCAAACATTCAGGTTGAATCCCCAGCTAACAGTTTACTAAGGAAAGCATCTGGTTTAAAACCATAGCAGTGTACGTTAACTGTTTCACAAGTTATGGAAAACGCTACCGCTGTCTACTTTTTTGCTCGCATCATACTGAGGACGCTGTTATCTGATGTTGTTACCTACTATATGTCAGTTGTGCCTGACGCCCTATCGACTCAGCATAAACACAGAAAATCAAAATTTTCGGCATTACGGTATAGACCACTATTGACATGGAGGTTTTTTGATGCTACATTGGACTAGACCAGATAGGGGGATATCAATGATGGATGTAAAAATTTTTGATAACGATACAGAAGCAGGCAAGTACGCATTTGATTTGATCAAGCAAGGTATGGATAACGGTGCCAAAGTGCTCGGCTTGGCTACCGGCAGCACACCAGTCACCATGTACAAAGCAATGGTTAATAGTGATGTTGATTTCAGCAACATGACTTCCATTAACTTGGATGAATATGTTGGGTTGGCTCCAGACAATGACCAGAGCTACCGTTACTTCATGCAGAGTAACCTCTTCGACAAAAAGCCATTCAAGGAAACCTTTGTTCCAAACGGCTTGGCTAAGGATCCTGAAGAAGAAACCACGCGTTACAACAAAGTAATCGCCGACCATCCGATCAACATCCAAGTACTTGGCATTGGCCGTAACGGTCACATTGGCTTCAACGAACCCGGTTCACCATTTGACGCAGAAACCCGCAAAGTACCGCTGACCCAAAGCACCATTGACGCTAACGCCCGGTTCTTTGCAAGTGAAGATGACGTACCTCGCTACGCCTACTCCATGGGGATCGGCTCAATCTTGAAGAGCAAGAAGATTTTGCTGTTAGCCTTTGGCGAAAACAAGGCAGATGCTGTCAAAAAAATGATTGAAGGCCCTGTCACCAACGATGTGCCAGCGTCCGCACTGCAAAAGCATTCAGATGTTGTTGTCATCTTGGACAAAGCAGCTGCAAGCAAGCTGAGCAAGAAATAAGCTATTTCTTTCAATCAGCTGAGATGAAACAGGCCGATGCTCATTGGCCTGTTTTTTTATGGAAGTGTAGCTTAACCCAGTTAGAAAACGGCGTGTAAGCAGCCTTGGCTGTGATGACCGGGTTTTGGCCATGACCCCGCGCTCCTTGCAAGCAGGTTTCCGGGCTGACAAGCGTGTGAATCCCTTTCAACCCAGTAGTATCCGTCTTTTCCTGTAAGCGTTTCGATTTCTTGCCCTCTGCCGTACGTATTCCATGGTAGAATGAGGCCATCACAACATTTAGTAACGGAGGAAATTATGTACAAAGCTGTCGTTTTTTTTGATTTAGATCAAACGCTGCTCAATGATGACAAACAGGTGCCACCCGAAAATGTTGCTGCGCTCAAAGCCCTTGAAGCCAACCAGATTCTGCCGGTCATTGCGACTGGCAGAAATTACTACGAACTGGCTGACATTATGGCAGCAACTGGGGTCCGCAGTGCAATTGCTGCTAATGGTGGTGACATTTTTCTTGACGGCGATCACATTTTTCAAAGTGTGATTGGCGAGCCGCAACTCACCCGTTTTCTCAATACGAGTGCAGCACAAGACATTCAAGTTGCCATGTACAACAGTGAAGCATCGGCGCTGACCGGCCATAATCAGCTCACAACCGATAACTATGCGCAGGTGCGGCAAACACCGCCGCCGGTCAAGCCATCTTTCTACGAGCATGAAGCAATCTGTATGATGTTAATGTTTGTACCATGGACCGATGCAGGTGACCAGATTGGGAAACAATTCATCCAAGATTTCCCAGAAATGACGTTCTACCGCAACTCGCATTATACGTTTGATGTTGTCAATCATGGCATTTCCAAAGGCAGTGGCATGGCCATCCTGTTAAATCAGCCATCCTTACGTGGTCTGCCAACCTACGCATTTGGCGACGGTTATAATGACATTCCGTTGTTGCAAGCAGCTGACACCGGAATTGCGATGGGGAACGCTTATCCAAAAGTTGCGGCTGTTGCGGATTATCAAACGGACGATTATCGCGAAAACGGTATTCCAAATGCACTTGCACATTTTAACTTGATTTAACTGAAACTTGAAAGCTAATAATCACGCCAAAGGCGTGTGGTTGTTGGCTTTTTTGGCAAAAAAATAAACGCAAGCTCTCCTGCGTTGTATACTTTAGTCGACCAAAACCAAGATACAAAGGAGACTTACGTCATGAATATTATAAGACAAAAAAATACAGAAAACGAGCTTCACAATATTGTTCATCAATTTACTTCCCTCATTGGTCTATCTAAACTCACCAAGTTGGTGAATTATCGCCGGAATTCAGAAATCAGCTTGATGAAGGTCATTGAATGGCTGCTCACGACAAAGTTCCTGGGACGCTCGCTTTATCGAGCCCATGAAACACCTAACTTTACCAGTCGCACCGTCAGAAATAATTTGAACGATGGCCGGATCAATTGGCAACGCTTGATTTGTCAAGTTGGGAGTCATTTAATAAAGCATTTACGACCGTTTATTGACCGCCGGCGGCGGTTAGCATTGATCATTGACGATACACTCTTTTCCCGTGAGTACGCCACCCAAACCGAATTACTAGCGCGATTCTTTGACCATGACAAACAGTTATATATTAAGGGATACCGGGCTTTAACTTTGGGTTGGAGTGACGCCAATACATTCTTACCGATCAACTTTGCATTAATGTCTTCCAAGAAGCCACAAAACGTCCTTGGAAAATCAGCTAAAACAACCGATCAACGAACAATTGCTGGCCGGAGACGTCGCCAAGCACAGCAAAAAATGAACCTCGTTTCATTGCAACTTGTCAAGCAAGCCCTCGCAAATGGCGTTCTAGCTGACTATGTGTTATTTGATAGCTGGTATAGCTCACCAAAAATGTTCTATGAATTAACCAAGTTGGGATTAAACGGCGTGGGCATGCTTAAACGGTCCAGCAAAATTTACTATCAATATCGCGGACGGCAATATTCAGTTAAAGCATTATACAAGCGACTGCAGGCCTCAAAATATCAACCCAAGCAAGCTTATCAATACAGCTGCTTTGTCGAAGCGCACGTCGGGAACCAAAAATTCAAGCTTCGCTTGGTATTTGTGGCTAATCGGGCCCGTCAAGATGACTACCTAGTACTGGCAACGACTCAGTTAGGCCTTCAGCCACAAGAGATCATTCAACTATACGCCCGAAGATGGCAAATTGAGAATTACTTTAAAGTTGCCAAGCAATACTTGCGGCTCGACAAATCACAAGTTCAAAATTATGACGGGCTTTGTGGCCATTTAGCAATTGTCATGATGACTTATGACCTATTAGCTTGGCAGGAACGGCAAAATCAGGATGATCGCACCATTGGGGATTTATTCTTTATAATGAACGAAGCCATGCCAGATATTGAGTTGTCTCAAGCACTGGTATGGCTTCTAAATTCGTTAAAAACGATTATTAATCATGAAGTTTATGCAAGAAGAGCCAAAATTATTCAGATGATGAATCAGTTCTTCACATTTTTGCCGAAACGGTTAGTTTCGCTGTTAATAGCAAGCTAAATGGTTAAATTAATTAAAATATGCCCTGTGATACCAAGGGATCAGTCTGTCTTCATACTTTCAAGTTTCAGTTGATTTAATTTTTAATGCGTAAAAACACATCAATATTAGCCTATTGGTGTGCTTTTTTTATGGCGCTTATCCAGCAGCATTTTCCGCTAAATTTCGGTTGACTTTGCAAACGTATGTTCCCATAATAATAAGTGTGAACTGTGAACTTAAAAATTTAATTTTAGGTGCAAAAACACTGTCATATTAAGGTTTGTAACACTTGCTATACCGTGTTGGCCAATTAAAGTCAAGACCGCGGCAGCGCAAATTTTCTGCTATACTCAAAGCATGCTGTGCGTTATTTGGGCGTGGTCGAAACACCGATCAATAATCGTACAACAGCGCAAAATCTGCTGATGGAGGGGTCTCTCATGTTAGAACAATCGACAATGCATCCGGTGGTTTGGATCAATCAACATACTTATATCAGTATCGTCAAAAATGCGGATTATAATTTAGAAGTCTGGGAGATTACCGACGAAAATCGGCAGCATCGGATGGCCCGGATGAATTACAAATATCACCGTGATAACTTTGCCGGATTCATCTATCGACTCTTCCCACAGATCGACTTGATTCAGATTCACAACATTCAAAAGAAGATCAACCCGTATTTCGACTTAGAGGTTTAGAGGTGTACACATGGATAGTCTGGTTATTCAGCTTCTGATCATGGTCGTTGTTGCTTTGCTGGTAACACTGCTCGTCATTTTTGCAGAATGGCGCGCTAAAAATTTTAAACCTTGGCAACTCGGTGTTCAATCGGTTGTCGCCGTGGTCCTACTGGGCGTTGGTATTAGCTTGCTAACAGTTAGATGAGGCAACTTGGTAAAACAGCCAAGTCTGTTCTGAGGCTGGCACACTTGAGCTTTCAACATGTTGCAGGATTTAAAAAAATTATTATTCACTATATAGTTGGCCGCTTTGCGTTATAAAGCGGCCTTTTCGTTTGGTTCCACGTGGAACAAAAGGCCTTCTTCTCGTCTAATATGGCCCAACAACCGCAATATAATGGATTTTATTTTTGGCATCGGATGATTGGCCTTCACAGTTGATGCCATTGATCACTACTTTTCTTCAAAATTAAATGACTTGGCTGATGCCCTCCCTCTTTATGCAACACCCTTTAGCAAATAAAACGCGCAAAATACAGCATTCGAATTCCTTGAAGACGACCCAAGATGTTAAAATTCAACATCGCATTTGTCGCAAAATTGAACATTTTGATGTATTAGAATCCGAATACCCGCGAATTGAAGCAATTTTAAGCCTGTCAAAATAAGGAAACTTTTCCGCCAAATAGCGTTTTTATCAATGGACGTCATCCAATTCTATCCGTATACTTGCACCAACAAAGCGATTAGGGAAGCACTTTCAGGAGGGGCAAGTATGAATAAAGGACGATCAAAGGGTAAACGTATTTCGCAACGCATGGTGATCATTGGGATTGGTGCATTAGCCATGATTGGCTTCACCGTTTTTTTCCTAGTCACATCCAAAAAACCGACATCATCACCCGCACCGACAACGATAGCCACCTTCCAAGTGAAGAAGCATGAGTTACGAGTGCCGGGACAGGTACAGGCCGTACGTACGCAAAAAATCGACATTCCTGAAGGCACCGTCCAAAACATGACGGTTAAAAATGGCGATAGTGTGACGGCTGATCAACAGCTTTTGACAGTTTACAAGCCTGACGTACAAACCAAGGTTGATGAAGCTTCGCGGGCACTTGAAAAACAGCAACGCAGTCAAGCCACACTTGATCAGCAAATCAGCCAAATCAAAGCTACTTTAAGTAAGACCGCCGCCGATGATCCACAGAAGTCCGCCTTGCAGACACAACTTGATGAGGCGCAGAATAATCGCCAAGATTCGGCTGATGCCATCACCCAATCGAATCAGGATATCGCTAAATTAAAGCAAAGTCTGAATACGGTGGCTAAGGCTCCCTTTGCAGGTCGGCTGTACATTGACTATCAAGCAAATGGCAGTCAGACCATCACGGAAACCTCGGCTGAAGTTGAAGCCGTTGGTGAGGTCTCCGAATTTGATTATTCAAGTGTTAAAATCGGTCAATCTGCAACCGTACAGGCGCTGGCAAGCAAAACAAAGCAAGCGACAGACATCAATTTTATTAGCAGTGATCCGGCTAAATCCAGCAAGCCGAATCTCGCCAAGTATGAACTCACGACGAAATTACGTGACGGCTTTTTAAACGGCCAATCCATCACCATCACGATTCCCCTAAGCGGTTTGTTAATTCCCAAAGAAGCGGTTAAGGACGGGGCCGTTTTCAAAATCGTCAATAAACGCGCCATCCGAACTAAAGTAACCTATGTGGCAAAAGACGATATGTATGAAGTCTCAGATGGCCTCAGCAGCGGCGACCGCATTCTTCAAAAACCCGACAAAACAATCAAAGACGGGGCGAAGGTGAACGTTGATGATTGATTTACGGCATGTCAACAAAAGCTATCTGCAAGGCGACACAGCCTTCCCAGTGCTTAAAGATATCAACTTACACATTGATGAAGGCGAGTTCGTCGCAATTATGGGCCCGTCTGGCTCTGGCAAAACCACATTAATCAATATTATTGGCTTCCTTGATACAGCTTTTGAGGGCGACTACCTTTTTCAAAACGAAAATGTCGCCGCCTTTAATCGCGCCACTGCGTCAAAAATGCGAAATCAGCATGTCGGCTTTGTCTTTCAAAATTTCAGCCTAATCAATAACTTAAACATTTTTGAAAATGTTCTTATTCCTCTGAGTTATGGTGGCAATCGACGAAGTGATGTTAAAGAAAAAATCACTGAGTTGCTGCATTCTGTTGGCCTAGTCGATGTTGAAACGAAATTACCGCGCAATTTATCTGGCGGTCAGCAGCAGCGGGTGGCAATCGCTCGTGCCCTTGCAAATTCGCCGCAATTCTTAATTGCCGATGAACCGACCGGCGCCTTAGACAGCCATACTTCGGCAGAGATCATGCGACTCTTTAAAACACTCCATCAACAAGGCGTGACCATCATTATGGTGACGCATGATGAACACGTGGCGCTACAAAGTGATCGCATGATTAAAGTATTAGACGGGCAGATCATCAGTGACACGGAGGTTAGCCATGCGAATAACTGAATTAATTCGAATTTCCTTCCGTGCGCTAACTGCTAACAAACGCCGCAGCCTCCTAACCATGCTTGGCATTGTCATCGGTATCACTTCTGTTGTAACCATCATGGCACTCGGTAACGGTATCAAAGCTGCCACACTCAAAAATTTGCAAACTGATCAATCTGGCCAACAAACGGCTGAAATCACCTTCCTTCCTGAAAGTAGCACTGCCTCCACTGCTGGTTTTAAGGAAGATGATGTGGATCTCGCCTATCAAACCGCTCCAGACAAAATCAAAAAAGTGACTATCAAACATGAAAAAGAACGCCTACAACTGAATGGTCAGTTAGCCAATCAAGATACGATGCTATCTGCCACACTTGTTACATCTATGCCTAAAGTGCAACTTGCAGCTGGGCATAAACTAAACCCTGATTCTTTACAAACAGATGGACATGATGTGCTTTTGTCGAAAAAGTTAGCTAAAAAGGTCTTTCATGGCAATGCGGCCGCGTTGACGTCATCTGTTTTTATCGGGAAGCGAAGCTACAACATTGTTGGTATTTTCAACACGCCTAAAGAGTCCTATTCAGCTTTAGATGTTGACGTTTTAATTCCTGAAAAGGCTTATACCGCTGGCCAGTTAAACCCAGGAGGGCAAAAATTGGCCATCACCTTCCAACGTGGCAGTGACATTTCCCAGTTGGCAAACGCCATCGTTCGTCAGTTGAAGAAATCTGGTACTGAACGCCGCAATGGCTCGTACCAATATTTTGATTATGGTGAATTACTAAAGGGTATCGGTGATGTGATCAGCGGTTTAACGTTGTTCGTCGGGGCCATTGCGGGTATTTCGCTACTGATCGCAGGTGTCGGTGTCATGAACATGATGTACATTTCCGCCTCCGAACGTTCACAGGAAATTGGCATCAGAATGGCCGTTGGCGCTACCCCAGCAGAAATTATGAAACAGTTTCTGTTAGAGTCAGTCATGCTGACATTAACCGGCGGCGTTGTGGGTCTTGTTCTCGGTGGCTTGATTGCCTGGATGATCACAGCGTTCTTGCCATTTAAACCCGTCATAACGCTTGGTTCCATCATCGGCACCTTTGCAATTTCCAGCATTGTCGGCATTGTTTTTGGCATCCTGCCAGCTAAAAGTGCTGCCAATAAGAACCTGATCGATATTCTGAAATCATAAAAATGCTCCCATCTAAGTGGCAGCATGCAGCTTTCTATTTCTACATTGAAAGTTCTTGAACCAACGAAAAAACGGTTAGATCTGCGAGATCTAACCGTTTTTTATACGCTATTACTGCTACTGCTTTTAGCCAAAAGCCGTCATTGCTGAAGACATCATTCCGAGCGCTTCTTATTGCGAACCCCTGCTAACCCAAACAAGCTCGCTATGCTAGTCAAGATCAGCCCAACAATAGACAAATCATTCGCCGATCTATCACCTGTTTGCGGTAGCTGATGAGTCGTTTTCACAGGTGTTTGCTGATTAATTGACTGACTAGGTCGACCAGTAACACTCGGCACTTTGCCTGTCTCATGACCAGTACTCGTACCGGTATTTGTGCCAGTGCCGGTATCTGTACCAGTACCTGTATCAGGAAGCGGCCCTGATTTCGCAACGATTTCAAAGACCGCTTGCTGGGTATCGACATTTTCAAGCAGATAATTTGGCAGCAACGCTTGGATCCGCTTGAGGCCGCCTGCGCTAAGTGTCACGGCGTAACGACCAACAACAATTGGGGCAATACCATCAGCAAAAGCCAAGTCACTGTCTTCAAGTATGATGTGACTACCATCCGTAAAAATCAATTCGAAATGTTGAGCATTCAGTTCTCCAGGTTGGCCATCATAGATTTTTTGCTGCATGCCGCTGAGCTGTCCTGACAAAACCGCGGGTGTGATCGTAATGGTACCATTCATTGTTGTGTCGTTAATTTGATAATTAGGACCAAGTGCAACCATCACTTTAGCAATGCCACTAGCACTTAATCGATACGTGTAGGTGCCAACAGTAGCGCTATCATTGGCAACATCTATATCTGCATTCGTTAAGGCGACTGTTTGTGCACCAGTTGGTAGTTGAACTGTTACCAGTAATCCACTAGCTTGGCTTGCTCGGGTAACCCCGTCATACTGGAAATGACCATTATTAACGGTGGCCACGACTGTCAGTGGCGTGATGGTGATCGTGCCGGTCAATGCGTTCAAATCGGTTTCATTAAGTGCATAGTTGGTGCCGGCTGCTGCTTTCAACTTCGCTATTCCTGAATGACTAAGATGATAATGATACGTGCCAGTTGTCGTGTTATCGCCGTCAACAACAATGTCCTGCGTCGTCAATGCAACAGTTAGCCTAGCAGTCCCGCGCGAGAGGTAAACGACGCCATTGAGACCTGACGCTTCACTTGCCTTTGTACGACCATCATAAACAAATGTCGTATCATTTACCGTTGCAGTTCCTTCAGCTGGGGTGATCGTAATAATACCCATTAATGCTGCTAGATCATCTGCTTTCAATTGATAATTTGGTCCAGCTACTTGTTGCAGTTTCGTGATGGCGTCAGTACTTAGCCGGTAGTGGTAACTGCCAACATTGACACCATCATCAGCAACCACGATATCTGAAGCGTCTAACTTAATTGATGTTGTATCGTCGCCAAGTTCAACCACTGCTGTTAACCCTTGAGCCTGACTCGCCTTTGTTTGGCCATCATACATAAATGAACCATCATTCGAATCAGCGGTTGTTGTTGCCGGTGTAATGTTAATGTTGCCCGTCAATTTTGCTAATTCTGAAACTGTTAACTGATAGTTGCTGCCGACTGCCTGTTGTAGTTTTGCTATACCGGTGGCGGTCAGCGTGTACTGGTAACTCCCAACATTCACACCATCATTGCCAACAACAAAGTCAACTGACGTCAAGATCACCGGCACCGTGACATTGCCAATTGTGACATCGCCGGTCAAACCTTGTACCTGACTTGCCTCCGTCTGCCCGTCATAAATAAATGAGTCATCACGCAACTCCGCAGTGCCTTGTGCTGGTGCAATCGTAATCGTGCCTGTTAAGCTGCCCAGCAAGTCACTTGGCAACTGATAATTGGCATTCAACGCCTGCTCGACTTTCGCTACACCATTCTGACTCAGTTGATATTGATAATCACCGACATTGACGCTGTCCGATCCCACCACAATATCAGTCGAGCTAAGATCAACAACTGTCGTGCCAGAACCGGCCGTTAATGTTAACTGCAATCCTGAAGCCTGACTAGCAGTCGTTTTGCCATCATATACAAATTGTGTCCCATTAACAGTTGCAGTTGCAGTAGCAGGTGTGATCGTGATAACCCCTGGGTGAGTATTGATATCTGTCTGATCAATCGTGACTTCATCACCCAAAATCGCTTGAATACGTGTCAATCCACTACCATTAAGAAGATATCGATACGTACCTACATCTGGTGAGTCTGCTTCAACAAGTGAAATATCTGTCGAAGTCAAATCAATGGCTTGCTGTGAGCCATCACTCAAAGTCACATTAAGAACCAGTTTTGGCGCCTGACTGGCCAATGTCGTGCCATCATAAGTGAACCCACTATTATTCAACTGACCTGTAGCTGTGCGACCGATGATAAGTTGTGCCGTACTCGTACCGGTAAAATTATAGTTAGCCGCTGACTCACCAGCATCATTTGTCAATTCAGCAATCCGCGCCCATGCCGCCTTTGAAAGTTCAACACGGTAGACACCCGTTTTCGTCAATGCATCAGCAGCAATCTGGTTGCCAGATGCATCAAAAAAATTAAGGTCACTCAGTTGTAAAGCACCAGCATTGAAGCCATCCCCAAGACTCAGAGAAAAGGCCGTCAGATCCACCGTAATCGGTTGACCCGTCGCAGTTGCCGTTTGAGTACCAGTCAACGAATATGACGCCGCCAGCCGTTGATTATAAAAAATTTTAGCTGAGCCACTTTCAGCCCCATACGCGTAAGTGACTGTATACCAAATCACCTGATCACTAGGCACACTGCCTGTGACAACACCGTCTCTATCTTTAGAGGCGATCACAGCCCCGTTCTGGTCCGTTACAGTCCAAGTCAAATCGCTAAGTGGTATCTCAATGATCTCAGTGCCATTCTTTTTCACGGCGCCGCCAAAGTTCAGTTCTGGTTTCCAAACCTGACCCGTGAAAAGGTTAATGTCATGGGCATGGATAACGGGGTCATTCAGATGAACCTTGTAAAGACCAGTGTACGTTGTGCCATCTGCCGCCTTTAATGACCAATTAAAACTGAATTGTTCAGTTCCCGCAGGCATCGTAAAGGATTTTGTCGCGGTATTAAAGGCCACGCCGGTTCCCTGAATATTCGAAACCACAATTTGATCCTGACTGACACCTGAAATCGCCACACTAAATAGATCACGCAAACTTACATGAGCAGAATCTGTATAGGCGTCGGCATTTTGATTTAGAGCATCCGGGGTTGTCGGTACAGCCGTCGCGGCATGCAAAACTGTGATCCGGTTATTGGAAAACGCCTCTTGATCAATTGTCGGTGTCCCAGCAATCGCCACTTCAGGAATCAGATTAGCATTAAAAGCTTTAGCACCAATGGCAGTCACACTCGCTGGGATATTGAGCGCATTTAAGATGATGTTTGCTTCAAACGCCTCTTGGCCTATTGTCTGCAGACCTGTCCCCAAGGTTAAGTTGCTAATTGAGTTATAGACAAACGCATATTTGCCAATCGCGGTGACACTATCCGGCACAGCCAAACCATTTTGAATCTTATTGTAGCCAAAAGCACTGTCGCCAATTGTCTGTAACCCGTCATTTAAAGTTAGTGCCGGGATCTTGTTGCCGACAAACGCCGCATTTTTAATTATCTTCAAATTTGGTGGCAACACAATTGCATTGTTAATCGTATTATAGGCAAAAGCACTGTCACCAATCGATTCCAGCGCTGTTGCCCGACTGAAGTCAACATTTTGCAACGGTCCAAACTCAGTAAAAGCTAGATCACCAATTGTCTGGAGATTAGGACCAAATGCTACTTGGATGAGGTGTCCACCGTAAAAAGCTTGATCCCCAATTTGTTCAAGTGAGTCTGGTAAATTAATCGCCATCGCACTGGAAAATGCGAATGCCTGAAAGCCCAATGTTGTCAGCCGACTATTGTCTGCGATTGCAACCGTTCCTAGTTTTGACCCATAAAAAGCCGATCCATCAATTACGCTGATGTTCGCCGGTATTGTCAGCGTCGGAATTTGATTGCCAGGATTATCCTGACCATTAATGTTAGGCAAATCCTTCATGTTTTGGATAAATTGAAAAGCGCCGCCTGTAATCGTCTGAACATCAGGACCAAACATCAGATTATCCGTGAAGAGATGGAAGAAGGCTTGGTTGCTAATCGTTGCTGCATCGACGGTCACATTCGTAATGCGTGCATAGCCAAAAGCAGTTTCAGCAAGCGTTGTTGCCTTGCCGCCCAGCGTCAGCGATGTAGCCTTAGTACCGTAAAAGGCATTCTTACCGATCGTCGCTGATCCTGCCACATTAATCGTGTCATTAATGGTTTCGTAGGCAAACGCCGCTTCGCCAATATTAGCAACTTCATCATCCAACGTCAGCGACTCGGCCTTAAGCCCATAAAAAGCATTTTGACCGATTGTTGCCGGACCTGCGACACTGACCGCACCAGTAATCGTGGCATAGGCAAAAGACGACTCACCAATGTTCCCTGCACCGTTCAATGTAATCGCACTCGCATTGACACCGGCAAAAGCCTCTTTATCAATAACAGCCGCATTATCGACGGTGATCCCACCAGTGAATTTACTATAGGCAAAGGCTGAAGCACCAATTGTCGTGACCGTAGAGGCAACATGTAAGCTAGTCAAATTACTCAAGTTAAAGAATGCAACATCCTGAATCGCAGTCACCGTATAAGCTTGACCATTATACGAGACAGTTGGCCCAATATTAATGTCGGTAAGCGTTGCACCAGAGTCATGACCCGTAACGGTTGCCGTTTTGGTTGTCTCATCAAAACTGTAAGTTAAACCGTCAACCGTTGCGTCAGTGGTCGTGGTATTGGCTGTTACTGTAGGTTGAGCAGCAGCTGTCGCAACCGGTTGGGCTTGACTACTGGCCGACTGCTGTGCACTGGAAGCTTGGCTGCTCGCAGCTGAAGATGCTGCTGTTTCACTAGCAGTGGCAGCCTGTGTAGCAGCTTGGTCTGCAGCCGCGGCTGATTGAGCCGCTCCAGACCTCGAGGCTACCTGTGACGCATCAGTTGTCTGTTCAGGGACAGCCGCCTGACTCGTAAGTGTTTGCGCTGCTGATGAACTGGATGTTTGACTGCTAGCCGCGCTCGCCGCAGATGAAGCCTTGACAGCCTCGCCGGAGTTAGTAGCATTCACAGCATTGCTTGATGTTGTCGCTTGATCACTAGTCACCGCACTTTGAGATGTCGCTGGCTCCGCTGCCTGTGACGTTGCCGTTACTTGTGTCTGTGGCGAGCTTGTATCCGCCTTAACTTCATGACCTGGTTGAAAAAAGGCTGGTATAAACAGTAAAGCAGCTCCGGCAATAAGCCACCGCTTTTTTGCTTTATACATCCGAAAACGGACATGAACCGTCTGTTCCGCCTGTCGAGCCAATTGAATCCGTTTAGAATCTAGTTTCAAGATCATGATCCTCCTACAGCCATGTTAATAGCGATTCCCGTCACGACGCTTAACGAACCATCTCAGATACGATGATTCACTTGGAAACAGTAAGCGTGTAGAATCTGTTTTTCATTATATAACTGATTTTATTAAAAAAACGGAAAAATTTGTATCCAATTTTCAGAAAATAATTTTATAAATATTGCGATAGAACCAGTCTGAAACCGGCATTAACTCAAGTGCTTGTTTTTAAATGTATCGCCGATCCTCTGTTGTTTCTGCAAATCAGCTACATCTTCGATCACAATAAAAAAACACGATGTTGGTCAACGATCCATCGTGTTTTTTGACAAGTATCTTTTTAGAGCAGACCCTACTTACCAATTTTTGCGCAGCTGATTCTTTTAATCGTGCCGGACTCATCAGCAACTTGCTTAAGTTGAGCTTCTGACCACACTTATCTTCAAAGCTTTTCATCATTCTATCAGTATATTTTTAATTAAGATTCGTTTGTTTGCATTCTAAACAAATGGCAAGCATTTTGTTGTAATCGTAACAATAAGGCTTTGCAGATTGTTTTCATTTTCTAGTTGACTTCATACTGAACATCGCGTATGTTAAAAATTATCACATAAGATGAGATTTACATGAGAGGATTTTTGTCGATGAAGTTAGATTTGGAACTACGCCCTGGGGCAAATCGTTTTGTGAGTGAGTCAGGTGCCTTGGCATACTTAGATACGATCTTAGCGGATTTTAATCAACCAGTTGTGATTACCGGCGAAAAAAGTTTTGCTGCTTTCACCAAGGCTTATCCCGGCGAACTGAACTTGCCAGTCTATCATTACGACGGCTCCGCCAGTGATGAGAATGGACACGAACTTGCACAGGAAATCGGTCATGCTGATGCCGTGGTAGGAATCGGTGCTGGTCGCTTGATCGATACCGCCAAAGTTGCGGCCGAAGCCTTGGGTGCTGAGCTCATCAGCATCCCCACCTTGGCCTCTAACTGTGCGCCATTCACACCGCTTGCTGCGATTTATCATCCGCAAGGTCATACCTTTAGTTACGTTGAATATTTTAAAAAATCTGCCTATATTACTTTGGTAGACTATAACCTCTTATTGTCCACCCCACATGATTTCTTTGTTGCTGGGATTGGCGATACCTTGGCCAAATGGTACGAGATGGACGGCATTACCCGTGATAAAGTGGATCAGTTAAAGGCATACGGCCAGTTGAGTCGTGCCGCGGCCAAAACGATTCAAAAGATTCTCTTTAAAGATGCTGAACAGGCCTTGGCCGATTTGGATGCCGGCCGCGACACCCCGGCTTTTGAGGCGGTTGCCGATACCATTATCGGCTTGGCTGGTGAAGTCGGTGGCTTCGGCGGCATTGATGGTCGCGCTGCCGGTGCTCACGCCACTCACAATGGCCTGTCCTACTTACCAGAAACCCATGCCATCTTGCACGGTTCAAAAGTGGCTTACGGCATTCTGGTGCAACTGGCTGAAACCGGAGATGATAGCGAAATTCGCAACTTGATTCCATTCTATGAAAAAATCAGTTTGCCATTGAACCTTGAAGATTTGCATGTCACCGATCAAGTCGATGAAAAGATTAAGCAAGTGGCCGAATTTGCCGCTAAACCAGATGAAACCTTCATCTTGGTTGATCCAACTTTAACCCCTGCCAAAGTAGCAGATGCGATGACAAAAGTGGAACAAGTCACCAGTGAGCCAGCAGCTTAAAGTCCGAAATCGGACAATCTAATGAATACTGTTTCACAAGAATTTTAAAAAACCTTGCAGCCCTCTTAAAATGGTTGCAAGGTTTTTTCGTTTTTGTATTAAAGAAAGCATATCAAACCACGACCGCGCAAAGTCCTACCTGTTCATCGCGTTGTCGATTCACTTTGCAAATACCCTAACGCCGCCGCGCCAACAGCCTTGGCAGCAATCAGAATCGCATCTTCGTCCATCATAAAGTCGGGACTGTGGTGAGGATGATTAGAGCCGTCTGGCAGTTGACAGCCAATGTAGAAGAAACTGCTTGGTACCTTTTGGGCAAAATACGCAAAATCTTCGGATGGGTCTTGAACGCCAGTGTCCTTAATGGCCTTAATCTCCGGAATATTTGCTGCTTTGATCGCGGCCATCGCATTTTCGGTTAAGGTCGCATCATTCATCAAAACCGGATAATTGTCATCATAGTCCAGCTTTGTTTTAACCCCAAACATGGTTTCTAGTCCTTGGTTCATGGTGACGATCTGTTGTCGAATCGTTTTGCGCGTTGTTTCCTTCATCATCCGGACATCGCCTTTCAATACAACGTCTTGCTTAATCGCATTGAAAGAACCAGCGCCGTCAAATGAGCCGATGGTGACGCTTGCCGTGTCAAAAGGATCAACTCGCCGCGACACAATCGTTTGCAGTGCCGTCACCAAATAGCTGCCAGCCACGATAGCATCGTTGCTCAGGTGCGGCATAGAAGCGTGTCCACCTTTGCCGATAATCGTATCGGTAAAGTTGGCCCGCCCGGTTTGGGTTGCGCCTGTATGGTAGCCAATCAACCCTGTCGGCATCGATGACATGACATGAACGCCTAACACATTATTAACGCCTTCGAGAACCCCTGCTGCTACCATCCCCTTGGCACCACCTGGAGAGACTTCCTCAGCGGGCTGGTGAATGATTCGAATGGTACCGGCCAATTTGGCTTTGATCTTGATCAATTCTTTAGCCAACACCAGCAAATAAGCCGTATGCGCATCATGGCCACACGCATGCATCACCCCAGGATTCTGAGACTTGAACGACAGGTCGTTATCCTCTTGAATCGCCAAGGCATCAAAATCCGCCCGCAACGCTAACGTCGGACCCGGTTGACCGCCTTGAATATCAACGTACATGCCATAGCCCTCCCCACACGGCGTCACGGGGACGTTCAAGGCTGCATAATATTGTTTGATATAAGCAGCCGTTTGTTTCTCATGAAACGAAATTTCCGGATGAGCATGGAGATACCGCCGAATCGCAAGCATTTCTGATTCATCGGCAGCCAGTGTCTGCATCAATTGTTCTGTTAAAGTCATGGTCTTTTTCCTCTCTGTGATTTTGTCTGAACTTTCGGCAACTTTGCAATTAGGCGAACAAGTTGCGGTCGAACGGCCTTAAAAATAACCTCCGCGACCACAAAACCGACTGCCAGTGCCATCGCAATCAAAATGACGTTATAGATTTGCTGCGCAGCACTCGCGGCTTTTCCCATGGTGAAACTGCGCGCACCCAGATAAGCAATGCCGCCTGGCACCAGTGATACAAGACTTGGTATGTAAATCGTATTAACCGGCACCCGGTGACGAATAGCAAAATAATTCCCCAGCAACCCGATGATTACCGTGGCCGTGAAGTTCGGTAATATGAGGCTGTGATCCTGCAGGCTGATGAGCCAGTATGCACACCACGAAACGCCGCCCGTGATCCCAGCTGGCAGCAAGGCGCGTTTGGGGATGTTGGTGATGACGCCAAACCCGATGCTCGACAAGACGCTAATCATAAATTCAATTAATAAGCGCATGCTAGCGCCCTCCCCAAACATTATTCAGTACAATCGCAATAACGACCCCAGAACCAATCGCGCCCGCTACAAAAATGGCGTCTACAGTGCGAACAATGCCGCCGATGATTTGCCGCGAAAGAATTTCCCGAATCGCATTGGTGATGGCCACCCCAGGAACCAACGGCATGAGGGCACTAATAATAATATTGCCGGAACTATCGCCCCACCCGATGCTCACCAGTAATTCAGCTAAAATGGCCACCACAAAGGCACCAGTCGCTTCTTTGAAATAAGGCGTCGTCGTGCGGCGACCGACATACTCAGCCGCAAGATAACCAAAAATACCAACAAAAAAGGCTAAAGCCAAATCACCATTTGTCGCTTTGAAAAGCAGCATTGGCGCGACCGAAACCCAACCGGCGCCCAGAATCCGCGCCCACCATGGGAAATTAATGACTTGGTGATCAATTCGCGCAACTTCTTGCTTAAGGGCTTCAAATGTTATCCGATGAGCGACGAATTCACGTGACAGTTGATTCAACTCATCGACCTTTTGCAAGTTGAATCCGCCTAATGTTGATTTGATTAAGCGCGTACGACTTTCGTTCTCCAAACTGACAAAAACTGCCGTAATCGTGGCATAACACGCAACGCTTGCCCCTGCCGCATGCCCGATATATTCCACGGTTGTCTCAATCCGTGATGTCTCGGCGCCGGCATTCAGTAAAATCTCTCCCACCTTGCCGCAGACTTCTAAAATTTCCTCTGTTCCTGGTTGACTCATCGCGTTTGCTCCTCAAGATCGCGTTTCCGCATTTTGCATTTTATTAATTGTCGGCTTTTTTGATAGCGGTGGCAAGTGATGACATTAGGCAATCATCAGCAAATTTTTCTGAAAAGGTTTTTCATTTATTAACCCCTTAAACAAATGAAAACACAAGCGCGTTATGGCGTGTTAAAACCAATGAAAGAAATAAATAACAAAACATAACCAATGCCTAAAAATGCGATTATCAGCAGTAGCGCCAAAGCCAGTTTCACTGCTAATGAAAAATCTTTTCTGCGCAAAATGACGACTATCCCAAGTCCTAATAAGATGAGCACCAGAAATAAAAAGAAAAAAAGTAGTGCTCTAGATGTCCAAAAGCCTAACATGGTTACCACTCCTCTAATTTCATCTTGCTACTTAGCCGTTCCCCATTTTTTAAATCGATAATTCGCCGACAGTGACAAGGCAAAAAGGCGTCATGTCCAGTAGACTTTTTCAGCTTATCAAAGGTTGCTTCAAAGCACAAAACTGTTGCTTCTCATGATCACGCGCCCCCGTCCAAGGCTACACATGTCGGTCACTTCCCGGGCTTGCTTGGCATCAAAAAAACCGAATCGCCAGCTAGTTTGGCAATTCGGTTTCCAATTTATTGGGCCACTTTACTAATGCGTCCCTGCTCAATGTACACTGACAAAATCGCCACATCAGCAGGATTGACGCCGCTGATACGACTCGCCTGCGCAATGGTTTCTGGCTGGATTTTAACCAACTTCTGACGTGCTTCAGTTGCCAAACCATTGATGGCCGCGTAGTTAATACGTAGCGGAATCTTTTTGCCTTCTAGGCGCTTCAGTTTGGCGACACTGGCTTCTTCCTTTGCAATATAGCCAGCATACTTAATTTGAATCTCAACCTGCTCAATGACACGATGATCCAAAGTCGGATTATCTGGCAAGAATTGCGCCATCGTCTGATAGTCGATTTCCGGCCGCTTCAGGAAGTCGCTAGCCAAGACGCCATCCTTAAGTGGCGCATAATGATGGGCCTCTAGCCATGGATTCACGTCTTTAGGCTTCAACCGGGTCGTATTCAGCCGGTTAAGTTCAGTTTCAATGGCCTGACGCTTTGCCAAAAATTCAGCATAGCGCTCATCGCTAATTAAACCAAGCTCATGGCCCATTGGTGTCAGCCGCAGATCGGCATTGTCATGGCGCAACAAAAGTCGATATTCAGCACGGCTGGTCAACAGGCGATAAGGTTCATTCGTGCCCTTAGTCACCAAATCATCAATCATCACACCAATATAGGCATCGGAACGCTTGAGCGTGAACGGCCCTTTGCCTTGGGCACGCAACGCCGCATTGATGCCAGCCATAATGCCTTGGCCAGCTGCTTCTTCATAGCCGCTGGTACCATTCATCTGGCCGGCAGTGAAAAGATTATCAACGACTTTGGTTTCTAACGTGGCCTTCAGTTGCCATGGCTCGATCACATCGTACTCAATTGCATACCCGGCACGCATGAGTTCGGCATGTTCCAACCCAGCCACACTATGCAGCATTTTCAGTTGAATTTCTTCTGGCATAGAAGTCGAAAAATCACCGACATAGTATTCGGAGGTATCGCGACCTTCTGGCTCTAAAAACAGTTGATGCCGCGGCTTGTCAGCAAAACGAACGATCTTATCCTCAATTGATGGGCAATAGCGCGGGCCAACCCCTTTGATCACACCGGAAAACATTGGCGCCCGATCCAAATTATCGCGAATAATTTGATGGGTCGTTGCATTAGTGTAAGTCATCCAGCAACTAAGCTGATCCTTCAAATAAACTGAATCCGGCGTCGTGAAGCTAAAATGATTCGGAGTCTTATCGCCAGGCTGTTCCTCGGTTTTATCAAAGTCGATGGTGTTGCCATTGACTCGCGGCGGAGTCCCGGTTTTAAATCGCCGCAATTTGAAGCCGAGCTGTTCAAGATTTTCTGACAGCTTGATACTTGGCAGGCTGTTATTAGGGCCAGAACTGTACATCAACTCACCGATGATAATCTTGCCGCGAGAACTGGTGCCTGCGGTCAAAACAACACTCTTGGCCCGATACATTGCGCCAGTTGCCGCCACGATACCGACAGCTTGGCCATTTTCGACGAGCACCTCAGTAGCGAGGCCTTGACGCAGATCCAGATTTGGCGTGTTTTCAATCACGTGTTTCATGCTGCGGTGATAGGCTGCCTTATCAGCCTGGGCCCGTAATGCACGAACGGCTGGGCCCTTGCCGGTGTTAAGCATCCGCATCTGAATATATGTTCGATCAATATTCTTGCCCATTTCACCACCGAGTGCATCAATTTCACGCACTACGATTCCCTTGGCTGGGCCGCCCAGACTTGGATTACACGGCATAAACGCCAGCATTTCCAAGCTGATCGTCAATAGTAACGTCTTTTGGCCCATCCGCGCGGCTGCCAAAGCGGCCTCACAACCAGCGTGACCAGCACCAACAACGATGACATCATAGGTACCGGCTTCAAATTTTTTGACATCAGGCATTCGATTTCCTCCATGAATAAGTTTCTAATTGGCACTGAGCTTTACTTGCCCAAGCAGAATTGACTAAACAATTGGGTGATTAGTTCATCTGGCGCACTTTCACCAGTAATTTCACCAAGTTTATCCCACGCCGCAGTCATGTCGATTTGCACGAGATCAATTGGCATACCAGCATGGATTCCGGCGATCACAGCGTCCAAGCTCTTGTTGGCTTGGCGTAATAGCCCGATCTGCCGAGCGTTGGAAACCATCACTGTTGTTTGGCTATTTTCGATGCCGCCGAAGAACAACTTCGCAATCCGTTCGTCTAAGGCATCCATGCCTGCGCTAGTCGGGATAGCGGTCTTGATGATTTCATCCGGCGAAACCAACTTCAACAAGGCGGTGGTATCTAGCTGTGCAGGTAAGTCCTGTTTATTCAAAACGATAATCCGTTTTTTATTAGCTGTTGCTTGAATGAGCTGTTCGTCTTCATCCGTCAATGGTTCACTTTGATCCAACACTAGCAAAATCAAATCGGCTTGTGTGATGGCTTGACGTGAGCGTTCAACACCGATTTTCTCGACTTTGTCAGTCGTGTCATGAATACCGGCTGTGTCGACCAGTTTTAGCGGGACACCACGCACGTTGACATACTCCTCTAGCACATCACGAGTCGTACCAGCTACATCGGTCACAATCGCTTTATCCTCATGCAACATGTGATTTAACAGCGAACTTTTTCCAACGTTGGGACGGCCAACAATTGCGGTGGCTAAACCTTCGCGCAAGACCTTGCCTTGACTGGCGGTACTCAGCAAATTGCTGATAGCTTTTTGAACGGTTTGCGCCTTTTCAAGCAGCATTTTGGTGGTCATTTCATCAGTATCATACTCAGGATAGTCAATGTTGACTTCCACCTGTGCCAACACTTCGAGGATTTCCTGACGAAGGCGTTTGATCAATGTATGCAGATTACCGTCTAGCTGATTGACTGCCACCTGCATCGCCCGATCGGTTTTGGCTCGAATCAGATCCATGACCGACTCAGCTTCTGTGAGATCAATGCGGCCGTTCAGGAATGCCCGTTTGGTGAACTCACCTGGCTCAGCCATCCGTGCGCCTTCGCCTAAGAGCAACTGCAAAATGCGGTTAGTGGCAACAATACCGCCATGACAATTAATCTCGACAACATCTTCACGGGTAAAGGTCTTAGGTGCCAACATGACACTAACCATGACCTCATCAATCAACTCGCCGCTTTCAGGGTCGACAATATGGCCATAATGAATCGTATGGCTTTTAACCTGCGAGAGGTCTTTTCCCTTGAAAACTTGATTAGCTGTCGCTACGGCTGTCTCACCGCTGAGCCGAACGATGCTGATAGCACCTTCGCCAGGCGGGGTGGAGATGGCAGCGATGGTGTCGTACGCAGTGATGGATGCAGACATTTGAAAGACTCCTTTTTGAGATGATTCGGTAAGAACAATGAGTTGATGGGATTGGACACGGCAGGCGACTGAGGCGGATGAGTGATGTGGCGGCCTCTGAAACACGCAATGGAATTGTAGAGCCTGCATGTAGGGATTTGTGTGGTAAAGGCCAATCCCTTCATGGCCTCTGAAACGCGCAATCAGGCGCATCTCGGCTATGCGAAGGACAGTCCAACCAGATGGCCCAAAGCCCAGACTTTCTGGTTAAGGGGCTAGGCGGTTCCGAAACGCGCAATCAGGCGCAGAAACCTGCACATAAGGACATCAGACCTAAATGGCAAAACCAGCCATTAGGTCTGATGCCACTTATGCTCCGGTTTCTAACCGCGTCTGATTGCGCTCTACAAAAAAAGCGCAAAATCCAGTCTTTCCCCCTATCAGGGAAAGACTGGATAAAGCACTTTGACTACTTCATCGTTATTAAACTGTGACTATCATACTTAAGCAACGGTCACTTGTCAAAAGTTAGTTACGGTCTTTTGGGTGTGACTACGACATATCGCCGAGGATCGACGCCTTCTGAATGGGTCTCAACGTACGTATTGTCCACAAGTGTCGTATGAATCGTTTTGCGTTCAAATGATGGCATCGGGTCGAGATAGACGGCTTTGCCAGTTGCTAAAACCTCGCGAGCGGTGCGTTCTGCTAAACGTGTGACGGTCGCCTGCCGTCGTTCGCGATAATCGCCGACATCAAGCATGATTGTCCATTTACTTTTGGCATAATGATTGAACTCAGTTTGGGCTAAGTATTGAATTGCATTGATGATTTTGCCATGCTTACCGATCAACAGGCCTTCTTCATCTGTTTTCAACTGAAATGTGACCGTGTTACCTTGCCGTTCACTTGTGACTTGAGTGTCGATCCCCATACCAGTGGTGATGTCTTCCAGATAACTCTGCACCATGGCCAATGCGGTTTGATTATCTCGCTTTTTGGTGGTGATATCGTTGAAAGCACTGGCAATTTTCTTGCCTGCACCATCAGTTAAAGCCGTTGCAAGTTTTTTCCCTGCCCGCGGTTTGGCAGGCGGATCGTCGCTTGGCGTCGGATCAGCGTCTATCGGCGGTTCCAAGGGTTTTAAATTAACAATCGCTGGCTTACGCATCAAGCCCAGAAATCCGTTCTTATTTTCTCGAACGACTTCAACGCTAACGGCATCACGCGGCAAGCCAAGCTGCTTGAGACCAGTTTCGATGGCTTTTTGAATCGTACTGCCTTGAAAGGTTGGCATCTTGCTTCCTCCCGTTGTTATTTACGCCGTTTGGTTGCTTTTTTGTACGCTCGCTTGAGTGCCCGTTCTTTTTCTTTTTCAGCCTGCGCTTTTGCTTCACGTTCGCGGCGAATCTTGAATGGGTTCTGGATCAGCAACTGCTGAATCATTGAAAAGGCATTGGTAACTACCCAGTAAATGGCCAGCGCACTTGGCAAGGTAATTGAGAAAACGAAAATCATGACAGGCGAGACGATCATCATGAGCCAGCTGCTAGAATTACGCGTTGGTTGTGCCATCATGGATAAGACACTAGTACCCAACGTGAATAAAGTTGCCAGAATCTGCATAATCCACAACGGATCTGGTTGTGACAGGTTCATCCAAAGGAAAGTACCAGTTTGCAATGATGATGTGCGCAAAATTGCTTGATACAGCGCAATCAGGAATGGCATCTGGATCACAATCGGCAGACAGCCCATCACTGGGTTAACCCCAGCTGAAGCATAAAGTTTCTGTGTTTCATCACGCAGTCGTGTCTGGGTTTCCGTATCCTTTGAACTGTACTTCCTTTGTAGTTCTTTTAGCTGCGGCGCAATTTCCTGCTGTTTGGACATGCTCTTGATTGACATGTAACTCAGCGGGAAAATCAAAATTCGGATGATCAAGGTGAAGGCAATAATCCCGACACCAGGGTTGCCACCGAACAAATTCGCCAGCCAGATAACAAATTGACCGGCTGTGTAGACAACATAGCGATCCCAGAACCCCGTACTATTTTGCGTAACGGGTCCGGTTCCGCAGGCCGTCAAAATGAAGACCAGACTTAGCATGCTCAAAATGACGAGCACACGTTTGATTTGACGATTTTTCACAAATGATCCCTCTCTTTTTTAAACGCGGTCGCTAGGCGCAGAAATCTGCACAGAAGGACCTCAAATTTAAATGGCTAAAGCCCAGCCATTCAGATTTGAGTCCGCTTATGCTCCGGTTTCTAAACGCGCCTGCTCACGCTCTGGTCAGATGACCTCGATGTCTTCGTTCAGGATGCCAGCCAATCGCATGACATGAATCAAATTTTTCTTGGTGCCAGCCATGTCGAGCTGGTTAGCAGATTTACGTGCAATAACCAAAAAATCGGTTTGCGCGTCAATATTAGGTTTTAACTCCAGTAAACTTTGCCGAATATAGCGCTTAATCTGGTTACGCATGACCGCAGTGTGGCCAACTTTCTTCCCCACTGAGATACCAACACGAAAATGCGGTTGGTCGCGTTTCATGTGATAGATCACAAAATTGCGGTTGGCAACCGAATCGCCATGGTCAAACACATTCTGAAATTCAGCTTCTTTTTTGATCCGATATGACTTGCGCAATGATGCTCCCTCACAATCTGGTTCTAAGTATACAAGATGACTCGGTGTTTTCCTATATGTATCAGCGGTTTGTTGACGGTTTCTAATCTGCACATTGAAATTAAGCTGTTGAGCAGAAAATGAACGGCAACGACCAACGATTGGGCCATTGCCGTTCATTGGGGTCATGCTGCTGCCGCCGAAACGCGTGAACAAGCGCAGAAACCTGCACGTAAGGACCTAAGTCGCAATGACCAAAGATCGGTCATCACGACTTAGGCCGCTTACGCTCCGGTTCCTAACCGCGTTTGTTTGCGCTCTAAAAAAAACCACTGACGCGGTCAGTGGCTTAGGCAGATAATACTTTACGTCCTTTAGCGCGACGGCGTGCTAAAACTTTGCGGCCGTTCTTTGTGCTCATCCGCTTCATGAAACCATGAACACGTTCACGGTGACGTTTCTTTGGTTGGAAAGTCCGTTTGGTTGTCATTGACGACACCTCCTATGAAAAACGATTTATCTTATTAAGATGACTTGCATTATCAGACATCATCCGAGTTTACACGAGGAAGCAACTATCGTCAAGGTTTTTTCCATTGAAAGCAGGATCTCATGATGATGACACGACATCCACAGATAGTTATGAACCTGTGGATAACTTGTGTCTCAAATTTTTAGGTTTCGGTCATTTCCACAAACCAATCACAGGAAATTCGCAGATAAACAGGGGTGTGAAGAAAGTTATCCACAAGTTGTCAAAGCCCTGTTCATATCTTGTGAAACACTTACTGCTACAAGGTTTTTGTTCCACAGTGTCAATGTGCATAACTGCGAATTTATTGTCATCACGCTTTCGTTGTCCCCGACCTTGGGGATAGTCTGTTCGCACCCTGTTCATTTCTCAATTTTTTGTTTGTGGAAAACTGTGCTTTCTGTGGAAAACTTACGCCAGCAATGCTAAACTTATTTTTACAGAGCGCTCGCATGCCCGGTTAGAAACCGGAACATAAGTGGCCTCGAGTCTAAATGGCTGCTCTTTGGCCATTTAGACTCGAGGTCCTTATGTGGAGGTTTCTGGGCATGCGAGCGCGTTTCAGCAGAGCGTGAATTGGCGCGTTCAGTAACCGAAGTGTAAGCGGCCTTGACTGTGATGACCGGGCTTTGGTCAATACAGTCAAGGTCCTTACACGCAGGTTTCGGTGCCAATGAGCGCGTTTTTATATAGGAATGTCCGTCATCACTCGTCAGCATAGCTATAAGCTGGTTTGCTACCGGACATAATTGGAGGAGGGGCATGAATGCCCAATTTAGAGGAACTTTGGGCTTACCTGAATGATAAATTCCGTGAAGAATTGACCCCGGTCGGTTACAGCACATGGATCCAGACAGCAAAACCCGTCAAATTAACCAAAGATAAACTCGAAATTGAAGTCCCAGCTTCTTTACACAAAGCTTATTGGGAAAAGAATCTCGTGACCAAGGTAGTCGAAGGCGTTTACGAATTCGCGCAACTTGAAGTTGATCCCGTCATTATGACCAAGGATGAGTTGCAACCAGCTCCGGCTACAGATCAACGTCCTGCGGTTGAAGAAGACGATCAAAATCTGACTTTTAAGGCAAAAACCCATTTAAATCCGAAATATACGTTTGACCACTTCGTGATTGGTAAGGGAAACCAAATGGCCCACGCGGCTGCTTTGGCGGTTGCTGAAGCCCCTGGGACAACATACAACCCTCTGTTTATTTATGGTGGCGTTGGTCTTGGCAAAACCCACTTAATGCAAGCGATTGGTAATTTGGTGCTAGGTAATAATCCAGCAGCCAACATAAAATACGTCACCAGTGAGAATTTTGCTAATGACTTCATTAACTCGATTCAAACCAAACAACAGGAACAATTTCGGCAAGAATACCGAAATGTGGATCTGCTGTTGGTAGATGATATTCAGTTTTTTGGTGACAAAGAGGCCACACAGGAAGAATTTTTTCATACCTTCAATACGCTGTATGAAAATATGAAGCAAATTGTTTTGACCAGTGATCGCCTGCCTAACGAAATCCCCAAACTTCAAGAACGGTTGGTTTCGCGGTTTAATAAGGGCTTGTCTGTCGATGTCACACCGCCAGATCTGGAAACACGAATCGCTATTTTGCGGAATAAAGCCGATGCTGAAGATCTCAGCATTCCAGATGACACCTTGTCTTACATTGCTGGTCAAATTGAAAGTAACGTACGTGATCTCGAAGGTGCGTTAGTACGCGTTCAAGCCTTTTCAACCATGAAAAACGAAGATATCACGACCAGCTTAGCCGCGGATGCCTTGAAAGCCCTGAAACTTGATGACCGCAGCGGACAATTGACCATTCCGCAAATCCTGAATGCTGTCGCGAAATATTTTCAGCTGACGGTTCAGGATCTTAAAGGAAAGAAACGCGTCAAACAGATTGTCATTCCGCGCCAAATCGCGATGTATCTAGCGCGCGAAATGACCGATAACAGTTTACCGAAAATAGGTCAGGAAATCGGCGGCAAGGATCATACAACCGTCATCCATGCCCACGAAAAAATTATGGCTTCAATGACAACTGATGAGAATTTAAAAGCTCAAGTGATCGAATTGCGGAATATCTTGAAAAACCGCGGGTAATGCACATGTGGATAACCTTCAAAAACAAACCATTTTATCCGTCGCACTTATCCACAAGTGCATAACTTTCTCAGTTGTTGTTTCTCAAAGTTTTCCACAGTTTGAACACGCCCTATTACTATTACTTCAAAAGCTTTATATTATATATATAAAAGACGTTCAGGAGGCTCTTATGAAATTTACGATCACCCGATCCACATTCTTAAAAACCTTGAATGATGTTTCTCGGGCCATTTCAACCAAAACAACCATTCCGATTCTGACTGGATTGAAAATTGTGCTCAACGATAGCGGCTTAATCCTCACTGGTAGTGATGCCGATATTTCAATCGAATCACGGATCAACGCAACGGATGAAAATAATGATCTCCAAATCGGAAGCACTGGTGAAATCGTCTTGCCAGCCCGTTTCTTTAGCGAAATCGTTAAACGTTTGCCAGAAAGCACAATGACGCTTGAAGTTAAAGACAATTTCCAAACCGTCATCACGTCTGGGGCATCTGAATTTACCATTAATGGTTTGGATGCCAATAACTATCCGCGGTTGCCAGAAATTACAGCCGATGCAGCGTTGAGTGTTTCAGCTGATGTGTTACGTCAGTTGATTAACCAAACAGTTATTGCCGTTTCTAATCAGGAAAGTCGACCAATCTTGACAGGGGTTCATCTGACAATTACCGGCGATCAGTTGGTAGCTGTTGCGACTGATTCCCACCGCCTTGCGCAACGTAGCCTGACCTTACCAACAGCAAGTGCCTCGGATTATGACATCATTATTCCAGGGAAAAGTCTGACAGAACTTAGCCGCATGTTAAGCGATGACGTTGAAAAAATCGAAATTCGCATTGCGGAAAATCAAGTGCTGTTCGTGTTTGGGCAAACGGCCTTTTATTCACGCTTACTTGAAGGCAACTACCCTGACACAAGCCGACTTATTCCAACATCCAGCAATACGCAAGCGGAATTTGACGCACCAGCATTGCTGGCCTCCATTCAACGTGCCAGCTTGCTGAGTCACGAAAGTAGCAACAATGTAGTTCGGCTTGTCCTTAATATCGCTGATCAAAAAGCGACTATCTACGGTAATTCGCCAGATGTCGGGAATGTTGAAGAAGTACTTAGTTTCAACAAACTTAGCGGCGAGGATCTAGAAATCTCGTTCAACCCTGATTATATGAAGGATGCCTTGCAAGGATTTGGCCAAACGGCAATTGAAGTTGACTTCACCGCACCATTGCGACCATTCACTTTGGTTCCAACAGAAGACAAGGAACGGTTTATCCAACTCATCACGCCAGTTCGAACGTTCTAACCAAACATGACTTGAAAACGCCTTTACCGAAAAGATTCGGTGAGGCGTTTTTTTGACGAACTTATGCTTCATGAAATGAACTGATAATGTGCGCATCAAAATGCAAAGCAGCCACATGATCCGTTAGCCAACATCAGCTTTTTTGATGGCAGTGAGTCGTTTTATGGGTCTTTTTTCGTCCCACTTTAATCAAAGGTGATGATAACAGACTTTGATTGTTGGTTTGTTCACAAATGGATCAGTCATTTTTTCTGTAAACCTAGGTCAAACAGATGACTTTCATAAAGTTTCACGATCAATCGAATATTTCTATTTAGAATTCCTAATGACAAATAATCGAAAGTTGCGTTGAGAGCGGTCAAAATCGATAGAAATCAAAATTTAGCCGATTTTGGCCTTTCTGGGTCTTTTTAGTCTAGGGGGACGCACAACGTTCAGATTGCCTCAGAGCCGCTTTAATGCCGTTTTAGAATTGTGTTTTAAGTAGTATAAGGGTATAATTAATTTGTGTTCATTGACGACAAATCGCGGTTTAACGCGGTTTGTCTAGCACTTTTCGGAATGGAGGGCGACAGCAATGACAACAATCGAAATCACGACCCCTTTTTTGACCTTGGGCCAGTTTCTGAAAGAGGCGGGATTGATCGATAGTGGCGGTGCGGCCAAGTGGTATCTGGGTGAAAACTCAGTGACAGTCAACGGCGCAGCTGAGGAGCGACGTGGGCGCAAGCTGTATCCAGATGATCAAGTCAGCGTGGCCGGCCAAACATACGTGATCGTGAGCGCATGAAACTGGATCACTTGGTGCTGAAAAATTATCGCAATTATGCTGCTGTTGATACAACATTTTCACCAGAAATCAATGTTTTGATTGGGGCAAACGCTCAAGGCAAGACGAATCTGCTTGAATCAATCTATGTTTTGGCATTGGCTCGCAGTCATCGAACCAACAATGATAAGGAACTGATTCGCTTTGGTAGCGAGTTTGCACGGGTTTCCGGGCAAGTTTCGCGACAAAGCGGTTCCCATCAGTTGGAGTTGATTATCAGTCATCAAGGCAAGCGTGCCCGGATTGATCGCATCGAACAACCGAAGCTTTCCCAGTATTTAGGGCATTTTAATGTCATCTTGTTTGCACCTGAGGATTTAGCCATTGTCAAGGGCAGTCCGGCTGGGCGGCGTCGCTTCATCGACATGGAGTTTGGCCAGATGAGTCCCAAGTACCTTTATAATCTGAGCCAATATAAAACGTTTTTGAAGCAGCGCAATGCGTATTTGAAGCAGCTTAAGTATCATCAGGCCAAGGATCTGGTTTATCTGGATGTGTTGACTGACTCGCTTGCAGCTTTCGGGGCAGAGCTAATTACGGCGCGCGCTAAGTTGTTGGAGACGATGTCGGATTATGCTGCAACGATTCAGCAAGATATCACCAAGGGGCGGGAGTCATTACATTTTTCTTATCAAACACAGGTTGACCCCAGTCTTCGCGGTAACAGTGAGCAGGTTTACACTGCTTTGGGCGAGATGTTTGCCAAGCAGCAAGCGCGCGAAATCGAACAAGGAACCAGTTTAGTCGGTCCCCAGCGAGATGATGTGTTGTTCATCGTCAATGATAAGGATGTTGCCAATTTTGGCAGTCAAGGGCAACAACGCACCACAGCATTGGCTGTTAAGCTGGCAGAGATTGACCTTATGAAGGATCAAACCGGCGAATATCCAGTGCTATTACTGGACGATGTGTTGTCAGAATTAGATGCGGCTCGCCAAACCCATTTACTTAAGGCCATTCAAACCAAAGTCCAAACCTTTTTAACCACCACAAGTTTGGAAGGCATTCAAAAAGAAATCATCGCAACCCCTGCAGTCTTTAAAGTTGATGAGGGGACATTAGCAAGAGCGTGAACCAGCCCGGTTAGAAACCGGAGTGTAAGTGGGCCTGAACGTGATGACCGTACTTTGGTCATTGCGTTCAGGTTCCTTACACGCAGGTTTCTGGGCTGGTGAACGCGTTTAAAGCAGAGCGTGAACAGGCACGTTTAGAAACCGGAACATAAGTGGGCTTGAACGTGATGGCCGGTTTTTGGCCATTGCGTTCAAGGTCCTTATGTGCAGGTTTCTGTGCCAGTGAACGCATTTTAACAAGGAGGATAACCAGTGACGGACAAGAAAGAAACGGCCGAAGAGAAGAAGGATGAACTGGCGGCTGAGTATGATGCCAGCCAGATTCAAGTACTTTCAGGACTTGAAGCGGTTCGGAAGCGTCCAGGGATGTATATTGGCTCGACAAGCAGCCAAGGCTTGCATCATTTGGTCTGGGAAATCATTGATAACGGGATTGATGAAGCGCTGGCTGGATTCGCAACACGGATTGAAGTTGAAGTTAACCCAGATAATAGTGTGACGGTAACAGATGACGGTCGCGGGATTCCAGTCGATATCCAGTCTAAAACCGGACGGCCAGCACTTGAAACGGTTTATACCGTTTTACATGCCGGTGGTAAATTCGGCGGCGGCGGCTACAAAGTTTCCGGTGGCCTACATGGTGTCGGGGCATCAGTCGTGAATGCGTTGTCGACTGATTTGGACGTCACGGTTACTCGTGGTGGCAAACGTTACTACATTGACTTTATTCGCGGCAAGGTGAACACGCCGATGAAAGTGATTGGCACGGCACCGGAGCACGAACATGGCACCAAGGTTCATTTTCTGCCTGATCCGGACATTTTTACCGAAATTAGAACATTCGATGATAAGATTCTGACCACCAGAATTCGCGAACTGGCTTTCTTGAACAAGGGTCTCAAGTTGACCTTTACCGACAAGCGCGCGGCAACGCACGAGAAGCTGGTATTCCATTATGAAGGCGGCCTCAAGTCTTACGTTGACTTTTTAACTGAGAAAAAAGAAAACCTGTTACAAGAACCGATTTATGTGGAAGGACAAGACAAAGGCATCACGGTGGAAGTCGCGTTGCAATACACCAACGACTATCACAGCACCTTGTTGACGTTTGCCAACAACATCCATACGTATGAAGGCGGCACGCATGAGACCGGGTTTAAAACGGCGCTGACACGGGTCATTAATGATTACGCTCGCCGGTCTGGTGCGCTAAAAGACAGCGATGATCCGTTAAGCGGGGATGATGTTCGTGAGGGCTTGACGGCGGTTGTTTCCGTGAAGCATCCAGATCCGCAGTTTGAAGGGCAAACTAAAACCAAATTAGGGAACTCGGATGCCCGAACGGTGGTTGACCGTACCTTCTCTGACCACTTCAATAAGTTTCTCATGGAACACCCAGCTGATGGCAAGCTAATCATTGACAAAGCCATGCTGGCCAGCAAGGCACGTTTGGCGGCTAAGCGGGCGCGTGAAGTGACCCGGAAAAAGAGCGGGTTGGAAATTTCGAACCTGCCTGGTAAATTGGCCGACAACACCAGTAAGGACCCAGAGATCTCTGAATTATTTATCGTCGAAGGGGATTCCGCTGGTGGTTCTGCCAAATCAGGGCGTAGTCGCCTGACGCAGGCCATTTTGCCAATTCGTGGGAAAATTCTGAATGTCGAAAAGGCTTCAATGGAACGCATCTTGGCCAATGAAGAAATTCGAACCTTATTCACCGCGATGGGTACCGGTTTTGGGCAGGACTTTGATATCAATAAGGCTCGATATCACAAACTGATCATTATGACCGATGCCGATGTTGATGGTGCCCACATTCGGACTTTGTTGCTGACGTTGATTTATCGCTACATGCGGCCAGTGCTTGACGCTGGCTATGTCTACATCGCACAGCCGCCGTTGTATCGGTTACGCCAAGGCAAAATGACGCAATATATCGATTCCGATGAAGAATTGCAAGACATTCTAGGCCAGTTGCCGCCGAGTCCAAAGCCAGAGATTCAGCGTTACAAAGGGCTTGGGGAAATGGACGCCAACCAGCTATGGGAGACGACCATGGATCCGGATAATCGGCGCTTACTGCGGGTATCGCCAAAGGATGCCGAAGCTGCAGATGGCGTTTTTGAAATGTTGATGGGTGATCATGTTGAACCGCGGCGTAAATTTATTGAAGATAACGCTGTGTTTGTTGATCCGAACAACATTGATGCTTGATTGATCAGTTTAACTAAGTCAGCTTTTGCATGAGAATTTTTGAGAGGAGACTTTTCGCTTAATGGATGATCGCCAAGAAAGCCGAATTACCAATGTGAACCTCGGCGAAACAATGCGTAAATCATTCCTTGAATACGCGATGAGTGTCATTGTGGCGCGGGCCTTGCCTGATGTGCGCGATGGCCTCAAGCCGGTTCAACGGCGGATTCTGTACGGTATGAATGAACTCGGCGTGACGCCGGATAAACCGTACAAGAAGAGTGCGCGTATTGTTGGGGATGTCATGGGGAAATACCATCCGCATGGTGATAGCTCGATTTATGAAGGGCTCGTACGAATGGCACAGGACTTCAGCTATCGTTACATGCTGGTCGATGGCCACGGGAACTTTGGGTCTGTCGATGGTGACGGTGCCGCTGCGATGCGGTATACCGAAGCTCGCATGAGCAAAATAGCAGTCGAGATGCTGCGTGACATCAACAAAGATACGATTGATTTTCAGGATAACTATGATGGCACGGAAAAAGAACCGGTTGTTTTACCGGCACGTTTTCCAAATCTGTTGGTCAATGGGGCGACTGGGATTGCGGTCGGTATGACGACCAATATTCCGCCGCATAATCTGTCAGAGACTATCTCGGCGCTGCACGTGTTGATGGATAATCCAGATGCCACGACAGCTGACCTAATGCAGGCACTGCCAGGACCTGATTTTCCAACCGGCGGCGTTGTGATGGGTAAGTCAGGCATTCGCCATGCTTATGAAACTGGCCGCGGCACGATTGTTTTGCGCGGGAAAGTTGATGTTCAGACGGAGAAGTCTGGCCGTGAACGGATCGTGATTACCGAGATTCCATATATGGTTAACAAAGCCAAAATGGTTGAACGGATCGCAGATTTGGTTCATGAAAAGAAAATCGATGGGATCGTAACCTTGCGGGATGAATCTGACCGTGACGGGATGCGGATCGTCATTGATGTGCGCCGTGATGCTAGTGCATCAGTTATTTTGAATAACTTGTACAAGCTCACGCCACTACAAACCGGCTTTTCATTCAACATGGTGGCAATCGTTAATGGTGCGCCAAAAGTGTTGAGCTTGAAACAGATCCTGCAATATTATCTGGATCATCAAGAAAACGTCATTCGTCGGCGGACGCAATTTGACCTGCGTAAGGCCAACGCTCGTGAACATATCCTCGAAGGATTACGGATTGCGCTTGATCATATTGATGAAATCATCACGATTATCCGTAGTTCTGAAACTGGCGACAAGGCAAAAGTCATCTTGATGGACAAGTTTAAGTTGTCTGACAAGCAGAGCCAAGCAATCTTGGATATGCGGCTGGTTCGGTTGACCGGTTTGGAACGCGAGAAGGTTGAAAGCGAATATAAGGATGTTGAAGCAGCGATTGCTGATTATACTGATATTCTTGCTAGACCAGAACGTGTTCATCAGATCATCTACAACGAATTGCTGGATATTCAGAAGAAGTTCGGCGATAAGCGCCGTACTGAATTACTGGTCGGTGAAGTGCTCAGTCTTGAAGATGAAGATCTGATCGAGCAAGAAGACGTGGTCATCACGTTGAGTCATAACGGCTACGTCAAGCGATTGGCAACCAGTGAATTCAAGGCACAAAATCGCGGGGGTCGCGGTATTCAGGGGATGAACGTCCATGATGACGATTTCGTTGAACGCCTGATTTCGACTTCCACGCATGATGTCCTGCTCTTCTTCACCAACAAAGGTAAAGTTTATCGCAGCAAGGGTTACGAAATTCCTGAGTACGGTCGAACCGCAAAAGGGATTCCAATTATCAACTTGCTTGGTGTCGGTGCCGGTGAAAAGATTCAAACGGTTATCAACGTGCATGAAGGCGAAAATGATGATCGTTATCTCTTCTTCGTCACGCAAAAAGGCGTTGTTAAGCGCACACCGGTGAAGGAATTCGCCAATATTCGCAGCAACGGACTGATTGCGTTGAATCTCAAGGATGAAGACGAACTGAATAATGTCATCCTAACGTCCGGACAAGACAATATCCTGATCGGGACGCATCTGGGTTACAGTGTGACCTTCAAGGAACAAGACGTTCGCTCAATGGGACGTTCAGCGACTGGGGTTCGAGGTATTCGTTTACGTGAACACGATTACGTAGTGGGTTCCGACATTCTCAAACCCGATTCCGAAGTCTTTGTCATTTCAGAAAAAGGTTACGGTAAACGGACGGCAGCGAAGGAATATCCGATTAAAGGTCGTGGCGGTAAAGGGATCAAGACAGCCAACATCACCGCCAAGAATGGTCCGTTGGCAGGGGTCACCACCGTTGATGGTACCGAAGATATTCTTGTTATGACTGATTCTGGTGTCATGATTCGCTTCAATATTCAAAGTGTTTCGCAAACTGGCCGAGCAACGTTAGGGGTTCGTTTAATTCGAGTTGACGACGATGCCAAGGTTGCAACGATGGCCAAGGTTGAACCGGAAAGCGACGATCCAGACGATGGCAGCAAGCCAGATCAGCCAACTAGCCCGACAGACGGTTCTGCTGCACCAACCTCGCAGCAGCCAGCTGATGGTTCGTATGCTGGCGATGCCGATCAGCAAGTGAGCCAATTGCTTGATCGCGCTGAAGCTGATCAACCAGAGCAACATGATACTGGCGACCAGCCTGAATAATCTAATAATGCTAGCATCAATTGAGCTGATTCACGCTCAATAAAAATACCGGTCGAAATGGCAATTTGCCACTTCGACCGGTATTTGTTTGCGTACAGATAACCTCAAATCGTGAAGGTTGATTGGTTGCCCATGCGCGCCTTAAGTTCATGGATGATCTTAACGCCGCTGCTGGTACCGATGCGAGTAGCACCAGCTTTAATCATTGCCAAAAAGGTATCAACATCTCTGATACCGCCAGCCGCTTTGACTTGCACTTGATCGCCGACTGTTTCTTTCATCAAAGCCACATTTTCGACAGTGGCACCGGCTGGGCCAAAGCCCGTTGAAGTCTTAATAAAATCAGGACCGACGTCCTTAGCAATAGTTGCCATTTTGATGATTTCCGGCTTGGTAAGATAGGCGGTTTCAAAAATGACTTTGCACGGTACATTGACCGCATGACAGACAGCAACGATTTGACGCATTTCATTTTCAAGATAACTGTATTGCTGTTCCTTAAGCGCCGTGATATTGATCACGTAGTCAATTTCGTTGGCACCGTTTTGTAAGGCGTCTTTGGTTTCAAAAACTTTGGCCGCGATGCTCGTTTGGCCTAAGGGGAAAGCAATTGCGGCGCCAACATCAATGTCGGTACCTGCTAGTTGTTTCGCACAAAAAGCCGATTGGACTTGGTTAATCGCCACCATTTTAAAATGATATTGTTTGGCCTCGTTGCAAAGCTGGCGCAAATCTGCGTGAGTTGCATCTGCATGTAAGTTTGTGTGATCAATCATGCGACTGAATTGATCTAAAGTATAAGCTGTCATGATTTTTCCTCCAAAGTTGAATTCGTTTACATTTAGCATACCACTTTTTGCGTAATGTATATCTGACAGCGATAAATAGTACGGTGTTGTGCAAGCAACCATGCAGAAGAAAGGTCATTGCGGTCAAGGTCCTTATGTGCAGGTTGCTGCACCAGTGAACGCGTTTAGAGGAGGAGAAGCGAATGTTGAATAGTGTGAGTCTAACAGGGCGGTTGACCAAGGAACCTGAAGTTTTCCGAACGGCTAACGAGCTTGATATCGTCCGATTTACGTTGGCGGTGAATCGCGTTTTCAAGAATAAAACGGGACAGCGCGAGACTGATTTTATTGAGTGTGTCATTTTTGGCAAACGCGCCTTAACTTTTGCGGGATCAACTACCAAAGGGTCATTGTTGGGTATTTCAGGGCGGCTGAGTAATAATCATTTTGAAAATAAGCAAGGTGAGCAAGTGTGGCGGACCGCTGTCGTCGTTGATAATTTTGCTTGGTTGGAGTCGCGAGCCACGACGGAAAGCCGCCGGGCAGGGACCTTGCAGGCGACAGGAACAGACGACGTCATGCCAGTAGAGGAAGGCACCCCGCCACAGGTCGCAACCGACGATCTGCCATTTTAGTGGTGGTATTCGCCGCGGATCTATGCTACAATTTTAACTCGTGAGTATCCGGCTATTCTATAGCCTTAGTACTCTCCTTGCTCCGGCAAATGACCGGGGCCTAAAGTCCATAAGGAGGTGAATCGTCATGGCTGAAACCAAATATGAAGTCACTTATATCATCCGTCCAGATTTGGACGATGCTGCAAAGACTGAATTGGTTGAACGTTTTGACAATATTTTGAAGGAAAATGGTGCCAACATCATTGATTCCAAGGATTGGCAAAAGCGTAAGCTCGCATATGAGATCAACAAGTACAACGAAGGTCTCTATCATATCGTGAACTTGTCCGCAGAAGATGACAAAGCGATCAATGAATTTGATCGTCTTGGCAAGATCAACAACGATATTCTGCGTCACATGATCGTGAAGCGAGAAGACTAATCGTAACTTTTTTGAAAGGGGCGCTACGGCATGCTTAACAGTGTTGCATTGACAGGTCGATTAACCAGAGACGTTGATTTGCGTTACACGCAAAGTGGCACGGCTGTCGGTTCTTTCACGCTGGCCGTTGACCGCCAGTTCCGCAGTGCAAACGGCGAACGTGAAACTGACTTCATCAATTGTGTGATCTGGCGTAAGTCTGCAGAGAACTTTGCAAACTTCACCAAAAAGGGATCCATGGTTGGAGTTGAAGGCCATATCCAAACGCGTACGTATGATAACGCGCAAGGACAAAAGGTCTACGTGACCGAAGTCGTCGTTGAAAACTTTGCGTTGCTGGAATCCCGGGCAACGACTCAACAGCGGCCGTCCGAACCGGCAAATCCAGCTGGCCAAGGTAATCAGAACTATGGCGGCGGGCAGCAGTTTGGCAATAACCAACCGCAGAATCCGCCAAGTTTTGGTTCACAAGGCGCCCCGAACAATGCATCATCACCGAATCCGGGTCAAAATCCGGCAGCAAGTCAGAACCAAGGAGGCAACTCCGCGGCTAACCCTGCTAATCCCGATCCGTTTGCTAATAATGGCAAGCCGATCGACATTTCCGATGATGATTTGCCATTCTAAGGTGTGACTCAAAGTCGCACTAACCGCGGTAATCCCTTCAGGCGAAGGGTTATCTAAGTGGAATCTTTGATAAGGGAGGAATTCTCATGGCACAACAACGCCGTGGTGGCCGTCGTCGTCGTAAAGTCGACTTCATCGCCGCAAACCACATCGAATATATCGATTATAAAGACACGAACTTGTTGGATCGGTTCATCTCAGAACGTGGCAAGATTTTGCCGCGTCGGGTAACCGGCACCAGCGCTAAGAACCAACGTAAGCTGACGATCGCAATCAAGCGAGCTCGGATTATGGGTCTTCTGCCATTTGTTTCAGAAGATTAATTGGTATTCAAAAGGACGTTCCTGCTTAACTGGCGGGAGCGTCTTTTTTTGTGTGAGCGTGAATTGGCGCGGGTAGTAACCGGAGCGTAAGCGGCCTAAGTCGTGATGACCGGTCTTGGGTCATTGCGACTTAGGTCTTTACGTGCAGGATACTGCGCCAATTCGCGCGTTATGATGAATTTTGACGCCTTTAATTGTTATTTTCGATCCTGTCACAAAGAAGAGAAGTGTATGAGACCAATCGGTAAAACAGCAAGCCCTTTTCTCGAAATAAATTGAATACTGGCTAAAAACATTTTCTATCATGAAGCAGACCAATGTATGACGATTGCAATATTTATCACAAGCTTATTGTTATATAAAATAACGAGATAGTTCTACAATAGCGGTGATCAGGAATACAGGGAAAAATGACATTATTGGTTAATAGAGGTGATCAAAATGGGGCTCACGTTAGCCACGATTCCGCTGGCTGTGACGAATCTGTCACGCATGCAGTTTGCGGTAACCGCGATCACGCATTTTCTATTTGTAACAACGACCATTGGCATGTTGTTGACGACGATGATTTTTGAATTTATGTACGCGTATGGCCGTGGCGATACTGAAAAGTATGGCCGGCTGACCTTATTCTTCAGTCGGATTTTCTTCTTCAGTTTTGGGACAGGTGTTGTTACCGGGCTGATCATGGAGTTTCAATTTGGGATGAATTGGTCGGCGTTTACGCGGTTGATGGGTGATGTTGCCGGTGTACCACTGGCGATCGAAAGTATGATTTCCTTCTTCGTTGAGTCGACCATCATCGGTTTATGGCGCTTTACTTGGGGTAAGTTGCCAAAACGAGCACATGCTTGGTTAGGCGTTGGGATGTTGGGTGCATCGCTTTTTTCCATTGTCTGGATCATTGCAATCAATGCATTCATGCAAAATCCTTATGGTTTCCGTCTGGAAGGTGGCCGTGCACGGCTCACGAGTCTGATTACGTTATTACAGAACCCGCAATATCGGCCGGAATTTTTGCATGTTTTATTCGCGATCCTGATCACCGGCGGATTTTTGACAGCAGGGATTGCTGCCTGGCAGATTCTGCACAAGCGTGATACGTCAGCGTTCAAAATTGCCGTTCAAATTGGCTTACTCATTGCTTTGCCAGCAGCATTCTTACAGCCGGCACAAGGCGACGATCAAGGTGCCGCAACAGCAGCGTTGCAGCCGATGAAGTTTACCGCAATTGAAGGCCGGTATGAGACGGAAGGTAGTCCCACAACTGGGGCACCTTGGGCGATGGCTGCGCTGATCAATGAAGACACGCACACAACCAAGGCCGTGTCGATTCCGAACATGGGGACTTACTTCGGCAAGAACACGTTCACTGGCACCATGCCGGGCATGAACGCTGTTGCCAAAATGTATCACGCAAAGTTCGATAAGACGGTTGCCAAGTCGTACGATGGCCAGATGACTTATTATCCGCCAGTGACCCTGCTGTTCTGGACCATGCATTTGATGGTTTATGCGGGGTACTTCTTCACGATGTTCGCGTTGTTTGCGACGATCATGCTGCATCGGCGGCAATCGGCAATCGAAGATCATCCCAAAACGTTGCGGACACTCGGTTGGGTACTATGGCTGCCATATTTGACCTTCACATCTGGCTGGATCGTTGCGGAAGTTGGCCGATATCCATTTGTGGTTTATGGGCTACTCACGCAGTACGATGCGGTTTCACCGAGTGTGACCGTCACTGAGGCTGGTACGAGTCTGGCCTTGTTCTTAATGGCCGATATCTTCTTAGTGACCACGATGATTTACATTTCACATCGCACTGTTAAACGCGGTTTGCCGCAAATCACCGGTGATTATCCAGAAGATCGCACAATTCCGGATCCATTTGCAAAGGAGGCGTTCAGTCATGCCTAGCCTTTCAAATTTACAAGTGATCTTTCTAGGTATCATTTCGACTGAGCTGATGCTATTCTTCGTTTTGGACGGCGCTGATTTCGGAGCCGGCATGGCGACATTCTTTGTTGGCGATGATCTATCCAAGCGTCAACAAATTATGAAGGTTACTGGACCAGTTTGGGGCGGTAATGAGACTTGGGCGGTCACCGCCTTTGCAGTGATGTTTGCGGCTTATCCGGGGTGGTACTCAGCGTTAACATCCGGTTATTACCCACTCATCTTCCTTATGCTGTTCTTTCTGATCTTTCGCGGGGTCTCGTTTGATTATCGCAATCAATGGCACAGTCGCCACTACAATCGCTTCTGGGACTGGGCACTTTTCATTGGCAGTTTAATGCCACCATTCCTGTTAGGCATTATCTTTAGTTCCACAGTAAGCGGCGTGCCGATTCGCAATGGCTTCGTCTACGCCAGCATGGGTGACATTCTGACGCCATTCAGTATCCTCGGCGGCATTCTGGCCGTTCTCTTCAGCCTGAATGTTGGTTTGAATCGGGTCATCAAAAAAGTTACCGAACCGGTAGCAACAAGTTTGACCGTTGCGTTAAAACGAACCACTTGGATCCTCTATCCAGCGCTCGTCTTGTTTGCCATCTTATTGCCGTTTAACACGCAGTTCTTTACCAACCGGCCTGTCATTGTCACGTTACTGCTGATTTTACTGGTGGCCTCCCTCGGTGTTGAAACGTGGGCAATCAGCCAACAACGACGGCGTGTAGCCTTTTGGCTTAGTGTCGGCACCATGGCCAGCTTCATTTACACCATTTTTCTAGGGGTCTTTCCAACCCTGATTGTTGGCCGAACGGCGGGTACCTCCATTACGGCGTTAACAGCAACAAGCGGTCCGGTTTCTCTGTTATGGACAGCGTGGTTGTTCGGCTTCACGATTATCTTGATGGTGGGTTTGCAGGCAACAGCCTATCACCTAATCAATAAGTACTACCACGAGCCGGCATCGCCAATGATATAAGCGGCGGCGAAAAGAAGGTGCATATGATGAAAAAGATCTGGATCAATATCTTCTGGGGGCTGTTAGTCGTCAGCTTCTGGCTCTATCAGCTCTTCTGGCCATTATTCTGGAACCCGATCAGCAAGTTCTATGGCATGGTGGCGTTGTACAGCATTGCTGCTATTGCTTTCGGTTTTGCAGTTCGGGCTACAGTAAAAAGGTACGGTCGGCAGAAAGCATAAAGATGAAGTTTATACGCCAAATAGACAACTAAAGTTCGCACATAGTTATTATGTGTGACTTTAGTTGTCTTTTTTATTATATTCCCAGTTCTGTATACCGTTGGGTACCTGATGGACAATCAGTTGAGAGATGGAATTGTACATTTAAACGATGAAGACTTGATCAAAAAGCCTAAAAATGGTTGGATTAGATTCAGAGGATTATTTTTAGCCAAAAGTCCCAAATAAAAGGACGAAAATCTGAACTTAACCTTTATAAGAGTCAGTGTGCGACGTTTATCGGTAAAAACACGACGGTTAAAAATTTTTTACCACAAAATACACTTGCTATTTTATATTGGGTATACAGAAGCCGGCTTCTGTATACCCAAAAACTAAACGTAAATGGCACGAATTAAATAATAAAGGAGAATACACATGAAAGACGTAAGTGTACTAAATGTAACTGAATTGGCTCAAGTTACTGGTGGTGGCATAGGGAAATGCATTGTTGGAACCGTCGGGGGTGGTGTGATGGGTGCCCTCACAGGTGGAGGATTAGGTTCCAAAACCAAAAACCTGTATGTCATTGGTGGATTGGGAATTTTAGGAGGCGTCGGAGGCGCTATCTACGGTGCTTCAGAATCGTGTTTTTAAACTTATTTTTTGGGTGATTTGTGGCTTGATCAATATCATCTTCCGAATATTGATCGGTGATACATTCGAGCAGTCAATGTTGAATATATTAACAGTAATCCCTTTTTTCTGGATAATTGTTATCACAATAGAAATAACAGTCGCCCATTTTTCAGCGAAAGATCATTTATGATGGAGGATGAACATGAGTAAAACAAGGAAACTGAGTGAACTTGAGCTACAACAGTTTGTCGGCGGAAGTGATTCTAATAAATGCCTTATGGGACTCGTTGGTGGCTGGGCTATTGGTGGTCTAAACGGAGCGGGATCTCTAAGTGGATTTGGCCCAGCAGGAGTTACGATTGGTGGTCTTTACGGGACACTCAGCGGCATTCTAACTGGTTATGCTACAAGTTGCTAACTAATCTTAAAACACTTAGAATTCGTTTTTATTTTAAGATTGAGAATTATATGCAGACATCTTCTGAATAAACCGGTCTATTTGTACTTTGCTCTCAAGATGTGATTAAAAAATACCGCTGCGATGGTCAAGTCGCGGCGGTATTTTGAATGCTGATTTGGCGTCGGCTATTGGCTGACTTGATCGCTGTCTGATGGTGTTAAAAAACTCAGGATGATCAAGCCGACAAAGGTGATTGAGATCCCAAGTGCTGGATAAAAATAGATGCTAATAGCAGTGATGACAACTGATAGTGGGAAAAAGATTGAGGATAGAAATTTAAAAGGAAACATCTGCGCAATTTTTTGACTAACAGCAGTATGCACGTGTTCAGGTGTTTTTCTAATGGCATCTGAAAGCCATAGATACGATAAACTCCAAAAAATGAAGACAAACAAATATAGATACTCCGGTCCAGTAGCTTGTGGAAACTTCCCGACCCAACCAGTTGCGACAGGCAGTAAGGACATGCTAAAAAGCCACAAGTTGTTAATCCAATAAACTTTTTTTGATATTCTGAGGGCTAAGGCAAACATGTAGTGATGGTTGTACCAAGCCACCCCGACAAAAAGAAAGCTGACAATATAAGCAAAAAAATAAGGTAATTGATGGATAATACCCGTCCATTTTGCGGTTTCCGGGGTTTTAAACTCAAGCACCATAATGGTAAGGATAATGGCTACGACTGCGTCTGTGAATGCTTCAACTCGACCTTTATTCATTTTTTCCTCTTTATCGTAAACTAAGAATGATTCGACAATAAGATCATTTGATCTGAGTTTACTACTGTTTGTTTCTGAGGACACTTTTTAAACCCCAAATATGGGTCTGAAGAAGCGGACAGATAAGCAAGCTCACTAAGCGTTTTTGAGTTTCTGGTGAAAAAAGTTTTATCTCTCTTAATATGAAAAAATTGCGACATCATTTGTTGGTGAGTGGCGCAGCAGCAAACGTTCATAAAGGTATATTTTTCATCGCGGTTTCCTACTGTTAATAATGTGTGATTTTCGACTTTTAGTCAAAGCCATAAAATTGAAAAAGCATGCGTTGGGAAACAACTGAAAAAGGTCGAAGCTGCGTTAGCCAATCGACCTTTAAGTTGAGAAACGTGAATTATTTTATTTGTGTTTTTCGGAGACTTGAAGACTGACTAAAAGACTATTGGAGCATAATGAAAACAAAGGTATTAGAACAAATGCGTACCGTGATTTCATCAAAAAAATCGTTGCAAAACAAACAGTCATGATCAAGAGACTACCAACGTTTGAAAAAAGATACGGTTCATCACCCTTAATATGCTTAATAAAGTTAGCATTTCCATAGATAAGCAAGAAGATAGGGATCATTGATAGTTCAGGACTGTGCAACATACCGCCGAGAAAAAAAGAGAATATCCTAGATTGCATAATTAAAGTTACCATCCAGAAAATGTGAAAAAAGACCTGTCCGTTCTTGCTAAAATGGTGTTTGCATAAC
>OAVX01000202.1_pt1 | contig 53926 bp, 46 predicted proteins | sample 1476471 | NCBI WGS metagenome assembly OAVX01 (sample SAMEA2580114, study PRJEB22360) | human gut metagenome | biome: human gut; feature: human-associated habitat; material: faeces | place: Denmark | collected 2008/2010
GACACGCATCATTCATAAGGCTTTTGTATACATCCGCAGCCGTAATGGAGGGTTCCGTCGGGAAATCCTCAATATCTTCATCAACCAAAACAAGTGGTTCCTCCAATGGCAACCCACATATCTGTGCTAATAACATACGGGAAAGGGCCAGACCATTATCTACTTTCGTCTGCGCCATCTCGGCCTCGTTCAGTTTGACTTTGACAGAGAGCCCGTCAGCTTCGGTCGCTACTCCCTCGTTGATCATCGCCGTTATATCATGATCGGTCTTGCGAAGTAAATCGACATAGGCATCGGCCAACTTCTTCTTATTTACCAAAGAAATCACCTGCCAATAGGTTTCATCGGTTTTATAGATGACCTCCTGCAATTGCTGGTCATTCATCGACTCGGCCAATTGTTTGGCGTACTTGGTAATCTGATTGTAATTGATAATCTTGCCCCCCATAAACACAGGTTGCACAAGTGAAACGCTTCCCACCCAGATATTCTGAATGTCGAGGTGTTGCAAGTCGTCCACCCCTTCCATCAACTTTCCAAACACCGGCAATTGGGCGATCGGTCCGAGAGCCCCTCCGATAGAAGCGCCGAGTGCTCCCATATCCAGCAGATTGATATCTTTTTGGTTCCACATATACGCGCCAGTCGCCGAAAGTTGAGGAAAATATTTGGTGAAAGCGGCGTTTTTCTCATAGCCGGCCATTTTAATCTTTTCCCCCGAGATCTTCAACTCTTTGTTGTTCTGAATAGCCAATTCACGACATTCCTCCAGCGTCAATGTACGCCCGGCACTTGCATAGCCCGACGAAACCAGTAATGCGACTAATACGACAAATCTCTTCATCTTTATCTTGTTTTATTCGGATTCTTTCCTAAATAGTGCAAAAGTACTGGTTCGCTTTAAATATACAATTGAACTAATTCAATAATTGCTTTCTTATATATCCGAGGAGATATAATTTCACCTTTCTCCAAACAGTGAAAATAAATTTTCCACCGCATGAAAATTTATTTTCCCGCTATAGAAAATTTATTTTCATGCGGTGGAAACTACTTTTTCATTGCCTATTTTAAGTGAATGAAAGAACTTTCCGCTTCAACTTGCAATACCAAGCATTGCTGATTCCCATATAATGGGCGATGTACTTATCAGGAACTCGATTGATCATCCAAGCATAGTTCGTGTAGAGGAACTGAATGAACTCTTCCGCCGTAGAGGAGAGGCGGACGGCCAACAAGACATCCAATTTATAGATGATCGTCAGCATGATATTTTGATAATAGGAAGCGAACAAGGGGTAACGGAACGAAAGGCCCTCAATATGGTCGCGGGAGAAACAGAGCAACTCGCCGGCTTCAAGTGCCTTGATCTCGAATTCGGAAGGCTGCTTGGTAAAATAACCGATGGCGGAAAGGAACGGGAACATATTATCGGCCGCAAAACCGGTGACACATTCAGTGCCGTTCTCGTTTACATATAGATTGATGAAAAGGCCTTTATTGATGAAATAAGCGTCCTGGCACAACTCGCCTGTACGCAACAGATAATCTCCTTTTTTCACAGAGATTACTTTTGCGTTTTTTTCCAGTTCACCGAGAAAAGCTTCATCACGAGCGAGAGCTTCCGGAAGGTCGGCAAGTAGTCGCGCGAAATGGACATCCGTTTCCATTGCTATTTTTCGAGTGTGAAACTTTTACGGCCGATCAGGTTACCATCAGCAAATATATCGACCCGATATGTGCCTGGAGAAAGGAACTCTTCGATATTCCAGTACATCGTAACCGGCAATTCCTCACCGTCATATTCAACCAGCTTCTTCATAGAGTAATTGATTTCTTTTCCTTCGAAGGTAAAAACATCGGCACGGCTCTTCAACAGGATATCGTCGTCCGGCTTCATGATGCGCACATAGATCGTCTTCTCTCCGACCGGAGCTGTAATGTTCTTGCCGATCCGGAAGTCCACGACAAATTGTTCCATTTTTTTGATCACCTTAGCCTTCTTTCCACGGCCATTGACAGGGGTTACATTGATGCCCGTCGCATCCAGCCGGCTTGCCAGAGTGACACGTTCCGTCAGTTTCTCTTTTTCCTTCTTCAAAGTGGTCGCTGTAGAGGAAGCCTGTTTGTATTTCTTTACCGCTTCGTTCTTCTCCTCTTTCAACTGTTCGTTGGCGCGGTTCAGGGAGTCGATCTGGACTACATAGTTACGCATGATCTTACGCAATGTCTGCAATTCCTTCTTCAGACGGGCAATCTCTTTCGTATTTGTCGCCTTTACGGTACGAAGTTCTTCCTGTAAGCGTTGTACCTTGGCTTGCTCGGTAGACAATAGGTTCAGCAACGAGTCGTTACCTATATTAAATTTATATCCTTCATATTGGAGAGACAATTCATTAAATTCATCTTCTAATGATTCTTTATCCAGAACATAAGCTTGTTCCAACTCTTCCATCTGCTGTTTTTGATTGAATATATAGTAGACAGCACCGGCAATAACCAACAATAATACAACTACTGCCATGATCAGCAGCGACATCTTATTTATTTCTTTTGTTTCTTTCTTTTCAGCATCCATACGGTTACGATTAAAAATGAACACGCAAAGGTAGTAAAAATGATTTAAGTTCCGAATATTTTCCCTACCTTTGCCGCATCAATTAAATAATAATTTGCATGCACGAGAAACTTATTATTCTTGATTTCGGCTCGCAAACAACTCAATTAATCGGGCGTAGAGTCCGCGAGTTGAATATGTATTGCGAGATTGTCCCCTACAACAAATTCCCCCATGATGCTACAGATGTAAAAGGTGTTATCCTTTCCGGAAGTCCCTATTCCGTATATGACGCCAATGCGTTCAAAGCTGACTTAAGTGAAATACGCGGCAAATATCCCGTATTGGGAATCTGTTACGGAGCCCAATTCCTGGCTTATACATCCGGCGGAAATGTCGAACCGGCCAACTCCCGCGAATACGGACGTGCCAACCTGTCGTATATCGCGGGTACGGACGAATTACTGAAAGGTATCAATGTAGGTTCACAAATCTGGATGTCCCACGGAGACACCATCACGGTCCTCCCCGAAAACTTCAAAGTAATCGCCAGTACGGACGATGTAAAAGCAGCTGCCTATCACGTGGAAGGCGAACAAACTTGGGGCGTACAATTCCACCCGGAAGTGTTCCACTCGACCGATGGTACTAAACTATTAGACAACTTCCTGAATATTTGCGGATGTGCCAAAGACTGGACGCCGGCATCCTTTATCGAATCGACTGTCGCCGAACTAAAAGAACAGTTAGGAGACGACAAAGTAATCTTAGCGCTTTCCGGCGGTGTGGATTCTTCGGTTACAGCCGTTTTACTACACAAGGCTATCGGCAAGAACCTGACTTGCATTTTCGTCGATCACGGCTTGTTGCGTAAGAATGAATTTGAAAACGTGTTGAAAGATTACGAACACCTGGGACTGAACGTGATCGGAGTCGACGCCAAAGAGAAATTCTATAAGGAACTGGCAGGTGTCAGCGAACCTGAAAAGAAACGTAAGATCATCGGTAAAGGCTTTATCGATGTGTTTGACGAAGAGGCCCACAAGTTGAAAGATATAAAATGGTTAGGCCAGGGTACTATTTATCCGGACGTAATCGAGTCGCTATCCATTACCGGGACCGTTATCAAGAGCCATCATAATGTAGGCGGTCTGCCTGCCAAAATGAACCTGAAACTGGTCGAACCGCTGCGCCTTCTGTTCAAAGACGAAGTACGTCGTGTCGGTATGGAGTTAGGTATGCAACCACATCTGATCAAACGTCATCCGTTCCCCGGTCCCGGTTTAGGTATTCGTATCTTAGGTGATATCACCCCTGAAAAAGTACGAATCTTGCAAGAGGCTGACGATATCTATATGTCACTGATGCGAGAATGGGGCTTGTACGACAAGATCTGGCAGGCCGGAGTAATCCTCCTTCCAATCCAGTCTGTAGGTGTCATGGGTGACGAACGGACCTATGAAAATACAGTTGCCTTGCGTGCCGTAACCTCGACGGATGCCATGACGGCTGACTGGGCACAACTCCCATACGAATTTCTTGCGAAAGTTTCCAACGAAATCATTAACAAGGTCAAAGGCGTAAACCGTGTTGTCTACGACATCAGTTCGAAACCGCCTGCAACGATCGAGTGGGAATAATCGTCCTAATATCTGCATTCAAAGTATAACAAAATTGTAAAATCAATAAAAAATAAAAGTCGTATGAAACAAGATATGATTGTTATTCTGGATTTGGGCAGTCATGAAAATACTGTGCTGGCACGGGCAATCCGCGCATTGGGTGTCTATAGCGAAATCTATCCGCACGACATTACGGTTGAAGAACTCAAAGCACTTCCGAATGTAAAAGGTATCATCATCAACGGTGGCCCTAACAATGTGATCGACGGTGTCGCCATCGATGTGAATCCGGCAATCTATTCGGTTGGAATCCCTGTTATGGCCGCCGGTCACGACAAGGCTCTCTGCGAAGTTAAATTAGGCGAATTTGCCGATGATATGGAAGCGATCAAAGAAGCGGTAAAGCCATTTGTATTCGATACTTGTAAAGCCGAAGCGAACTGGAACATGACAAATTTCGTCAATGACCAGATCGAATTGGTAAGACGCCAGGTTGGCGACAGAAAAGTATTGTTGGCTCTTTCTGGCGGAGTCGACAGTTCCGTTGTTGCCGCATTGCTTCTGAAAGCTATCGGCGACAAGTTAGTTTGCGTACACGTCAATCATGGTTTGATGCGCAAAGGTGAATCGGAAGATGTTGTTGAAGTTTTCAAAAACCAGTTGAATGCAAATCTGATTTATAAAGACGTTACGGACCGTTTCTTAGATAAGTTGGCTGGTGTTGCCGATCCGGAAGAAAAACGAAAAATCATTGGTGGCGAATTTATCCGGGTCTTTGAAGAAGAAGCTCGCAAACTGGACGGCATCGACTTCTTAGCGCAAGGCACTATCTATCCCGATATTGTGGAAAGCGGTACAAAGACAGCCAAGATGGTAAAATCACACCACAACGTAGGCGGTCTGCCCGAAGATTTGAAATTCGAATTGGTCGAACCATTGCGCCAATTGTTCAAGGACGAAGTTCGCGCTTGCGGTCTCGAATTGGGTTTACCCTACGAAATGGTCTTCCGCCAGCCGTTCCCTGGCCCTGGTTTAGGAGTACGTTGCTTAGGTGCTATCACACGTGACAGACTGGAAGCGGTTCGCGAAGCGGATGCCATCCTGCGTGAAGAATTCCAGAAAGCCGGATTGGACAAGAAAGTTTGGCAATATTTCACCGTTGTGCCTGATTTCAAATCCGTAGGTGTACGCGACAATGCCCGTTCTTTCGACTGGCCTGTTATCATACGTGCCGTCAATACGGTAGATGCCATGACGGCTACTATCGAGCCCGTCGATTGGCCTATTTTGATGAAGATCACGGACCGTATCCTGAAAGAAGTCAAAAACGTCAACCGCGTTTGCTACGATATGTCTCCGAAGCCCAATGCGACAATCGAATGGGAATAAGATAAAAAGATAACAAATGGGGCTACGTCAAAAAGAAGACCGTCTTTTTGACATAGCCTCATTGCCATCACAAACCCTATGCATTAGCCTTCGTAACCCATAGAGTTAGGAGTTGTAATGCATAGGGTTTCAAATTTGAAGTTTACCGTTTAACGACCTTGACTACTTCTCTCTCCATCCGGACAAAATAGATACCAGCCGGATATTCCTGCATCGACACGGTGCTCTGGCCCGATTGACATTGGATGATATCGCACATTTTTCCGCCTACATTCAAGATATGGACTACTTGCGGTTTCTGTAATTCCAAATGCAAATAATCACCCACAAGGGAAACGCAATTGCCATCACCCACATTTTCAACCGAGGTCGGATCATCGTTGACCGTGACCGTACATGTTGCTTTATATCCTCCATCGACCGTCGTGACACTGATCGTAGCGGTTCCGGCATCCATTGCCGTCACGACTCCATCCTGCACAGTAGCCACGCTTTCATCCGAAGAACTCCATTCCACCCGCCTATCGTCTGCATTGTGCGGATAGACTGTTGCCTCCAGTTCGATCGTCTCGCCTATCTCCAACACCACTTCTTCCGGCTCAAGGGAAATACCGGTTACGAGAATCGGATCAGGCTCCGGTTCGGGATCGGGTTCCGATTGAGTAACCGTCAGGTTGCACTGGTCAGCATAGACACCGCAAGCCGAAACAACGGTAACAACCGCTACTCCCTTTCCTTTGGCAACCACCCTTCCATCCTTTACGGTTGCAACCGCCGGATCGGAAGAGAACCAGCTCACCGTCGGATTCTCGACCACCTCCGGTGAAAAGGTTACTGACAATTGCACGCTTTCCCCTACCTCTACCGAGACCTCATGCTCTCCAAGCGTAAGTGCCGTGACATCCGTATATTCATTGGCCGTAGAAACCGTTTCGATAAAACCATACGAGAAAGTCGAACCGGCCACCGTCCCTTCAAAAGGTTGGCCGACAATAGCGGTCAACTGGATGGTTGATGTAGTTACTTCCTCTTCTCCTTGACAAGAGAATGAGCCTTCAAAAATTTGAGCCTTTATTGAAAAAGGCAAAGCAAGAAGACAATTTATCAATATGTATATACTATGTTTCATGTTTTTACAAAAATTACATACTTCATTTTACCACCATTGTACATTTATATTCCTTTTTCAATCCATACTTATTCTGGAGTGTAAAGACTAATGGATAAGTTCCTCTGGGAAAATCATTAAATTTACCAGCAACAATAGAATAACCAATAAAACGCCCATTAGCCGAATGTGAAGATTTTATTTTCTCATAATACCCTTCAGGCAAACCCTCAACCGAAAATTCAACTCTTTGATCTTTACCATTCAAGTATATTACATATCCTGTAAAAAGCTCTTCCCATTGATCTATTTCAATATTTTTACCAGCCAACACTTCATTCATTTCTTTTATTGCATAACCATCAGGAATAAAGACAAAATCAACTACACTGCCAATATTTCCACTATCATTTCCTTCATTAGTAACCACACCTGCCTTTGCCGCATACAACGCATATGGAACCGGCAACATCTGCGTGGTCGAAACCTTTTCATAATTGGTTCCACCAGCCAAGTCCATGCTTAGTTGTAAAAAGTAAATATCGCTACCCCAATCAATGGAAGCAAACATTCCGCTTCCTGCACTTCCCTGTCCGATCAAAAGATTGACCGTTCCAGTCTTGCTACTGGTTAGCGTATGTGTTTCGGAGAAAACAACATTTCCATCTGCTGATCCTTTCAGGATTTCGACTTTCACGCTGATTGTTTTTTCACTCACCACTTTACCCTGTGCATCACGGGCTACAGCTTGATAGCTGATAGCTTGTGGTATCTTGTCTTGTGCCTGCAAAAAACAGATAGCCAATAGACATACACATAAAATAAAAAGTTTTCTTGTATTCATCTGATTCACATTTAAAAAGTAATTTATTTCAAATTGAAAACAAAAGGATATTCATTCAGTACCACCCCGCTTTTATTTTTTATCAATAATTTAAGGTTGTATTGCCCAGTAGGAATATCCTGATAATTACTAGTAAAACTACAATATCTACCCATTGGAGAAGAAGATGACATTTCAAATATAATTTCCGTATCGGAAAATCCTTCAATAGAAGCACTTAATTCTTGATTTATTCCATTCAAGTAAACAATACAAAATCGTAATTCAAACGGGAAAGTATCACCACTATAGCCTTCTATTTCATTTCCTAACAAAATATTGTATAACCAATTATCATCATCATGTTCATCGTCTTTTATCAACACGAAGTTTACACTTTCAGAGGCGTTACCTCCACTTCCTCCAGTAACAACCTCTCCAGCTTTCTCCGCATACAAAGCATATGGGACAGAGAGCATTTGGATATTAGATACCTCCTTATATTCAGCTTCCTTATCCTGCTTCATACTCAGTTTCATAAAATAAGGGCCATTACCCCAATCTATACTGGCAAAAACACCATTGATGACATCTCCACCGCCTATCAACAGATTGATAGTTCCTGTCTTAGTGGTTGTCAATGCGTGGGATTCGGAATAGGCGACCGAACCAGAATTGCTCCCTTGAAGGATTTCTACTTTCACAGAGATTACTTTTTCAGATAGGACTTTCCCTGTCAAATCTCTTGCTACCGCCTGATAACTGATTAGTTGAGGTACTTGTGCATGCACCAAACATGTAGCCATAAACCACATACATAAAATAATAAACTTTTTTGTATTCATCTGATTTATAATTTAAAAGGTTAATAAATAATAGATTCTCTCTTTTCATAAACCAGCATATACAAAAAAAGCGCGGGATTCGTCTGTCACTTATCCTACACCTCAGGCCTTCGCATTGCCTACGTACAAGGATAAGCAACGCTGAAGCCCACGCCGATACGTATGCAACAAATTCATGCACTCATTCTGAGCACATGAAACATCACGATACACTCTACGCAGACATCTACCGCTGCCCTGTCTCCTTGTACATTTTTCAAAGTTGCGAAGTTTGAGATGTAGAAGACAAGACGTCAATAAACGCCTTTCATATATATGTCTGCTCCCACCCCTAATCGGCGTGGGAACGACGCAAAGATATGGATTTTTTTCAAACCCAAAGAAAACGGACAAAAATAAAAACTCCCCAAACCAGGGAAGTTACCGATTTAGGGAGCATATTTATATATCACTTTATATTTATTCGTTTTTTGAATACTTAGGGGATTGGCTTTTATAAACAGACAGATTCGCTTCATCAGACTTATAAATTATCGTATCAATAAAATACAAACCGCCATCTATCCCCACAAGCACATTATTGGGAGAGGCATCAAATATGTCGAACTCTCCATTTGTATAATACTCACCACCCATTTCCGGCTGGAACCCGAATTTCAAAAGTTCATCATGTATTTCATCTTCTGTCGCTTCACGCCCAAAAAGAATATACCGTTGAGCCAACAACGCACACACTTTTCCTTCTCTATTCATAGAAAACCCCATGAATGTATAGCTACAATCCGGAAATAATTTTTGTTGGGCTTTCAGCCGAAAGAAAAAGGGAGAAAGATTGTCATCCGAATAGCGAAAATCATTGAGTTTATATATAAACTGGCTATTTTCTTTTGACAAATAAACTTCATTCTCGGAACCACGATCCACAAAAGTTCCAAGTTCATCCATCGATTCAAACCAACAACCTTTTTCAGTAGCCCATTCTTTCAGCCTTGTGATTTGGACTCCCTTGCAAGCCGTTGTTCCCGTAAGTGCCTCAAGTGATTCAAGCACTCCTCTCGCGAAAGCTTCAGCTTTTTCCAAGAGGCCATCGACTTGAGTTTCTCGGCATTTGCCTTTTTGTGATATTCGTTTAGAGCGACTTCCATCCATTACACTTTTATTGGTTTATTCACAAAGATAGAGATTTTCTCTTAACTCCAAAGGGAGTGGGCAAAATAATCTGCCCATTACTTGATACAACGACACAACCTTAATCTGTATAACGGCAAGAGCCTACTCGATATGTAACATTTATCCGATCTTCCTTATCACCCGGCAAGGGTTTCCGACAGCAAGTGAATAGGCGGGTATATTTTTTGTTACTACGCTACCGGCTCCGATCACCACGTTATTACCTATTGTAACACCAGGAAGGATGATCGCTCCGGCACCGATCCAGACATTATTTCCGATCGTGATCGGGTAAGCATACTCCAAGCCCTTGTTGCGATCGGATGCGTCCAATGGATGTCCTGCCGTATAAATGCCGACATTGGGGGCGATAAAAGCATTATCTCCTATACGAACCTTTGCTCCGTCCAATATAACCAGATTGACATTCGCATAAAAGTTCTCTCCTACTTCTATGTTATACCCGTAGTCACAAGTAAAAGGAGGCTCGACGATCAGGTTCTCCCCAGTCTTTCCCAAAAGCTTTTTCAGAAGTTCCGTCCGCCCGATCTGCTCGGAAGGACGTAAATGGTTATAATCATAAAGCAGCTCTTTTGCACGCTCACGATCCGCCAATATTTCAGGATCATAATTAGCATCATACAACAGGCCGAGACGGCATTTTTCTTTTTCGGTCATTGTTTATTATTACTGATTCAACACATGTATCGTATGGCAAGCGACCAATGCTGCCGTTTCCGTACGCAAACGACTTTCGCCTAATGAAATGGGTTCAAATCCACATTTTAAGGCAAGCGCTATTTCTTCGGGACTGAAATCGCCTTCCGGACCGATCAGGACAAGTGCGTTTTCTCCCGGATGATACGTTTGTTTCAAAAGAGGTTTTACCCCTTCCTCGCAATGGGCAATAAACTTACGACCGGCAAAAGGCAGACTAACGAACGTGCGGAAATCGGTCATTCCGTTTAGTTCCGGCAAAGTCGCTTTCTGTGATTGCTTCATTGCACTGACCAAAATCTTTTCCAAGCGGGCAGGCTTAATTTCCTTCCGTTCGGAAAAACGACAGTTCAAACAAGTAATGGCATTAATACCGATCTCGGTCGCTTTCTCCGCAAACCACTCCATACGGTCCATATTCTTGGTCGGAGCCACTGCTATATGAAGATTGAAGTTCCATAAAGCAGGCTGTTCCCACTGTTCCAGAATATTCACTTCGCAATGCTTAGGATGGGCACGGCTGATTGCCGCTTTAAAAAAAGAACCTTTACCATCCGTCAACAAAATCTCGTCACCTTCAGTCAGCCTGAGTACACGAATACAATGCCCGGCCTCTTCTTCCGGAAGCTCTGGGTTCACAGCTATCTCCGGCGTATAAAATATCTGCACTTGAATAAATTAAAAGTTGAAAGTTAAAAATTAAAAGATTTCCCCATTGTCAATTGACAATTAACATCATTCCTATTATCGTAGCCGAAAGTACCGATACCAACGCACCGGCAATCATAGCCGGAAAGCCGAAACGGGTGATCAGTTCCCTCTTTTCGGGAGCCAACACGCCCATCCCCCCCAGCAAAATACCGATAGACGAGATATTTGCAAAACCACATAAGATATAGGTAGACATTAAAATAGATTTCTGATACAGAAACAAACCGGCATCTTTCCATTCCTGTAACTGGAAATAAGCGACAAACTCGTTTAAAATGGTTTTTTGTCCCAACAAAGAACCGACCAGCATCACATCCTGATAAGGAACTCCGATCAGCCACATAAAAGGAGATAAGATCACTCCCAATATAAACTGGAATGTCAGTCCTTGAGCCTTCCCGCCTGTAATGGATACGATCCAGTCATTCAGTCCGGTATAGCGTCCGATCACACCCTCCAAAATATAATTGGCAAGTGCGACCATTGCTATGAATACAAGCAACATCGCTGCGATATTCACCATCAGACGTACCCCCGTCGACGTACCGGCAGCCAACGCATCCAATACAGTGGAATGCTGTCCGACCTTCTCCATCTTCACCAAGCGGTCGTCGACCTTTTCTGTTTGCGGACAAAGAATTTTAGCCAGAACAATAGAACCCGGAGCAGCCATCAGCGAGGCCGAAAGCAAATGTTTCGCAAACAAAACCCTCGACACAGGATCACCTCCCGCCAACATACCGATATAAGTTCCCATCACCGTTCCGGCTATCGTCCCCATCCCGGAAACCATAACCAGAAATATTTCCGACCGGTTCATCGCCGGTAGATAATTCTTGATCAAAACAGGTGACTCCGTCATTCCCAAAAACACATTGCCGGATGTGACCAATCCTTCGGCTCCGGAAATATTCATGAAACGCCGTAGTAGCCAAGAAAAACCTCCTACTACGCGCTGGATAATCCCCCAATAATAAAATAAGGAAACCAAGGCCGAGAAAAAAATCACCACCGGAAGTGAGTTCAACAAAAAGATAAACCCTTCACTTTTAGTTACCAACGGCCCTAAAAGAAAAGTGACCCCAGACTGAGTAAAATCCATCAACTTAATAAAAGCCTTGCCCACCCATTCCAGAGCAATTCCGACTACAGGGACATACAATACGGCAAGAGCAAAGACAAACTGCATAAACAATCCGCCCCCCACCAATTTCCAATCGACCCGTTTCCGATCGTAACTCATCAGGTAAGCAACCCCCAACACCGTAGCAATCCCTACTATACCACGTAAAAAAGACTCAAGACTAAAACCAAGTTGTTGTTCTATCATCTGGACCTGCCCTCCTCTTCACGACGCCGGATTTCATCCTTGTACATCTTTGCATACTCGTAGTTCTCATCGGCGACCGCATCGTCCAAACGGTCCGACAATTCATCGGCATCCAAAAGAGAAAGCCATTTTTTCAGCTTTGTTTCATCGTGTATTTCCTCCGGTTCCAGAGCCAATATAGAATCATCATCATCCTTATCTTTCTCTTCTGTGGCATCTTCAAGCACGACTCCACATTCGCGGACAATCTCAGGTGTCGTATAGATATCGCATTTCACACGCAAAGCGATAGCGATAGCATCGGAAGTACGTGAATCCAAGCGGATCTGTTTTATACCATCCTCAAAAAGTAGTTCGGAATAAAACACACCATCTTCAAACTTATAGATGAAAACCTCACACAAACGAACACCGAATGCCTGTGCAAAGGTAGCAAACAAATCATGCGTCAAAGGGCGAGGAGGCGTGATGCGTTCCAAAGCGATCGCAATCGACTGGGCTTCCGACGTCCCGACAATAATAGGTATGCGGCGAGCCCCATCCTCTTCTGCCAGAATCAAGGCATAAGCACCTGACTGTATCTGGCTGTTCGTTAAACCTTGCACCCGTAGTTTTATTCTTGTATCCACACTATTTAGTTTTTTAGTCAATACACAAAAGTAATATTATTTCGGAATCTTAAAAACTTTCGAAAGAAAAGAAAAGTACAAAGGGCCTAAAAAAAGAAAAGGTTGTCATCACGACAACCAATCTTCATTGCTAACCTTAAATCTAATACCATGAAAAACACAGTGCAAATATATAGGTTTTATGTTATTCAGCATAGTTTTACGGCAGAATATTTAAGTTTTTAGCATTATTTTAACCTGCAAATCACCCGTTTAAAGGTGATTAACAGTTCATTGCTGATTCTTTGTGTATTCATCCGCTTTTTCTTTCATCCTTTCGACACGTTTTTGTGTTTCGGGATGGCTCGAAAACAACTGGCGGAACTTGGATGATTTAGGAGCTTCCGCACTTAGTTCCAAGAGTTTATTAAGCGAATTATACATGCTATAAGGATCGATGCCGTTCGCGATACTGAACTCAAAGCCATAATCGTCCGCCGCATTCTCCTGCTTTTGCGAATACTGTGCACCGGCAAGCGTTTCTGCCAGGCTTCCCAATTGCGAATCAGTCAGCTTGGCTACCGTATTGTTGGCAGCCCCGACGGCATTCTTGGCGGCCGAAGTCAGATAAGCCTGCTTCATGGCATCTTTCGAATCCGTATGTAAAACATGGCCGATCTCATGACCGATAACGGCCAACACTTCATTATCATCCATAATCTTCATCAAGCCTCCACAAACACGCACACTGCCATCTCCACAAGCAAACGCATTCACGTCAATCACATTATACACCTTAAAATTCAAATCAAGACCTTCGACCTTGATATCTTTCGTCAGATTTGCCAAACGCTGCCCCATCTCCGTTTCCGGTCCGGCAACCTCATTATGCGTATCCATCCACTGGATATACTCGCGAGCCATAGCAGCCACGTCCTCGTCCGACAAAGTCACCGCTTTTGCCGCGTCAGATGCGGCATTCACCAACTTTTTAGTATTGATGGATTTACCACCGATCTTAAACTGAGCCGAAGCATTCAGGCTGACTCCGGCTACTAAAGCCATTGATAATAAAATAGTCCTTACTTTCATATCGTTTGTTATTGTTTTAAATAATTCTCGACCTGATTGAATGTCACATCCTTCAATACAACTTTCTTATCCTTGTCCAGCAGATAAAGAGTCGGTATTGCTTTCAGATCATAAATCTCATCATTTTTCAGACTTACCGCACTGTCATAAGAATTGATCCAGCTTGCAGGCATATAAGAAATATGGTTTTTCCAGGCCTCCAGATCCTCATCCGGATAAACAGCCAGGATTTTAAGCTTGTTGTTCCTGATCCACTCCGTCACAAGCGGAGAAGCAGTAAGCTGGTCCGTAATCTCCTTACAGGCATGGCAATCCGGATTATAGAAAAACAAGAGCAGATAATCGGCTTTCGTGTGGTACAAAGTCCCTTTCTTGCCGTCCGCCAGCGTGTACGTGAAATCCGTTGCCGGTTCTCCCACCCTGTTTTTAAGAGCCAATTCGAGCAAATGAGCCGGACGTATTTTACTTACCTCATCCAAAACCGGAGCTTCCAATACAGCTTCCAGCACATAGATATACAAAGACTCATCCCTCATGGGAGAATTCGGATCATAGAGATACTTTTCATACAGACCGGAAAAATAGACAAACATCGCACTGTCGACCGACGCTTTGTTCATCATCTCCTTGATAGAAGAAGAGGCCACTTTTGCCGGAACATATTTCATCATATCGATATAATTGGAAGTCGCCTGCTCCGTAATCTCCGGGAGATGGATCAGAGCAGTATCCGTAAAATCGAACTTATCCCAATAATGTTTTACCAAATAAGCGGCACGTTCTTCCGGTTCCGTAATGACACTGGGGACAGAAACCATTTGAAAAGTACGTTCTTTCGTGTTTCCAGCTTCCGTTTTCTTCGTCTGCTGGCCGTTGCAAGCGCTAAAGATTAATGTAAAAGATAATAGGAAAAGTATTTTTATCCTCATAGTATCTTGTTTTTATTCCTGCAAAGATATGATTTATTAGCAATTAAAAAACTGGAGAAACAAATAATTAACGGTCTTATTCATAAAAGTAAGAGGTTATCCGAAAACCGGTGGGCTCATTCAGAAAAAATACCGGTGTTCTATGGATAACCTCTTACAGGCTACAGGTTAAAATTCGAGGTACCTTATATCTTTTTTATCTTATCGATAAATCAAAACAAATTATAGTTCGTCCGCAAGACTTTAAATTCCGTCCGGCGGTTTATCTGGTCTGCAATCTCCTGCTGCTCAGGCGTCAGTTTATCAATAAATTCTTCGGTCAGGACATCTCCTTCATTCAAGAAATCATAATTCTTGGCCATCTTCTTATTGATTGTTTTAGGAACGCTTTCGCCATATCCTTTCGCCTCAAGCCGGTCTTGGGCGATCCCCCCAGCAATCAGATAATCGACGACCGACTGTGCACGCCGCTGCGCCAACCGCTCGTTATACTGCTCCGAACCTTTCCGGTCAGTATGCGCTCCTAACTCGATTGTCACGTTCGGATTGTCGTTCAACATCTTGATCATTTCATCCAACGCCTTCTTTGATTCCGGACGCAACGTCGCCTTATCGAAATCATAGAAAATATTTTCGATCACAACAGGTTTGCTGATCGGGGAAAGGAAAAAATCCACGATATATGTTTCGTTCTTCTCCTCCGGCCCTGTTTTCAACTCAAAATTCTGATTCAGATAACCACGTGCGCTTGCCATCATCACATAACGGATATCACGTTCCAATTCAACCTTGTACTTACCGTCTTTCTTTGCCAACACTTTTTCGTTCAGTCCGTCCCTGCCGACAATACGAACCGTAGCATCTTCTATCGGGTTCTCGTCCACATCGGACACGATACCTTCGATAAAGATAGTGATAACCGGTAATTCGAAAGAATACAAATGATCGTATCCACGCGCATCATTGCGGTTGGAACTAAAAAAGCCGCTTTCCTTATTTCCGGCAAACGTAATTCCAAAATCATCGCCGGCCGAATTGATCGGAGCTTTCATATTCTCGACGTTCCACTTACCCGTACTGTCCAAGGTCGCTTTGAAAATATCTAACCCTCCCATTCCCGGATGCCCGTCGGAAGCAAAATAGAGCGTTACGGAATCCCGCACGTAAGGAAACATCTCGTCACCCGGCGTATTGATATCCGGTCCCAGGTTTTCCATCGGTCCGAAATCACTCCCCATGACACGTGCCCGAAACAGGTCTTTGCCTCCATACCCCCCTACGGCATCCGACACAAAATATAGATACTTGCCGTCCGGCGATATCGAGGGGTGACCGAGAGCAGTCACCGAATCTTTTACGATATTCGCCCTGGTTCCTTTTCCCCATTTGGCACTACTACGGGAAGATATATAGATTTCCGAAGTACGTGGTCCTTCCGGGTCTTGTGCGCAATAGGTGTAATACATCGTATTCCCATCTTTAGAAAAAGAAGGCGTTCCCTCATCGAACTCCGTATTTACCTCATCTTCCAGTTCGACCGGAGCCTGCCAAGCTCCATTTTCATCCTGCTTGACCAAGAAGAAATCATTATTCCGCTGTCCGGTGATCGCACTGTTGGTCTCTTCCTTATCTTTCCCGGCCCCTTTAGGCGTACGGGTAGAAGCAAAATACAACTGGTCGTACTTTTCGCCATACAGCATCGGGCTGAATTCGGAACGGCGGGAGTTAAACTTATCCATCCGCTTCACCGCATAGCGGGTTGGCGACTGTTTCCATTTCACCGCTTCCTCCGAGCCCGTCACACCATTAAAGGCCAACACGCTGCCCGGTTCCGCCAGCAGGTAATCGTTGTAATATTTGATTGCCTCCCCATAACGTCCGCTCTTCTGGTACATCTGCCCTAGACGGAGATTCACGATACTGTCCGGATATTTATACCTGAGTGCATTCATATAGGCGCTGGTCGCACGCGGCGTATTATTGATCAAGCGGTTACACTCCGCCATCCTAAAAGCGATATATCCACGCAGGTCACGCTTGGCAGGAGGAGTCTTCGTATATACTTTCCGGTAAATGGCTGCCGCTTCAAAATATTCGCCGATACGCTGCTTTTCTTCCGCGTCGCTCAGTTTCGCCGATTTACAGGAATACAAAAAGCCTATTGCTAAAAACAAAAACAGATATGAAATTATTTTTAAATTCATTTTATGCCAAATAAGAGAGACAAATATACAATTATCTACAGTAACTACAACGAATGCGTAATAATCTTATTGCATCAAAAGTTTGAATTAAAAAGAAATGATTATCTTTGACCAAACAATAAAACCAATTGAGCTATGCTAAATGAATTGAACATCTTAAAAGAACCGGCTAACCTTTCATCTCTGAAAGAAGCAAAGGATAAACTACTTTTTCAAGTAAAATTTAAGGTAACCGCACCAAATTCATTTCTCTCCATAGAAATAAGAAATTGTTGCTGCTGAATTTGGTACGGTTGCCCTATGAACCTATAAAATCCTCATTTCAGGTATGAAAAAAATCTGTATATTTGCACCACTGAAAGTGAATATCTGTCAGTAAACTTTGGATATTTTTTTACATATATCTTACAATAAGTTTCTGAATATGATATAAGCTTTTGAAAATAAATATATTACGGTATAAAAATGAAGAATATCCGCAATTTTTGTATTATTGCTCATATTGACCATGGTAAAAGTACTTTGGCCGACCGTTTGCTTGAGTATACCAAGACAGTAGAAGGTAAAGATTTGCAGGCGCAGGTTCTGGACGATATGGATCTGGAACGTGAACGAGGCATTACGATCAAAAGTCATGCCATTCAGATGAAGTATAATTATAAAGGAGAAGAATATATCCTGAATCTGATCGATACTCCGGGACATGTCGACTTTTCATATGAAGTTTCCCGCTCGATTGCTGCTTGTGAAGGTGCTTTGCTGATTATTGACGCCGCTCAGGGCATTCAGGCACAGACTATTTCCAATTTGTATATGGCAATAGAGAATGATCTGGAGATTATTCCGATCATGAACAAGATAGACCTTCCAAGCGCTATGCCGGATGAGGTGGAAGACCAGATTGTTGAACTGCTGGGATGTCCGCGGGAAGACATTCTCCGGGCCAGTGGTAAGACAGGAGAAGGGGTTTACGACATTTTAAATACGATTGTCGAAAAAGTACCGGCTCCGAAAGGTGATCCGGAAGCCCCGTTGCAGTGCCTGATTTTTGACTCTGTGTTTAATTCCTTCCGTGGTATTATTGCTTATTTCAAAGTTGTAAACGGGGTGATCCGTAAAGGAGACCATGTCAAGTTTATTGCAACCGGTAAGGAATATGATGCCGATGAGGTTGGGGTATTGAAGCTTACGATGTCTCCTCGTAATGAGATTCGTACCGGGGATGTCGGTTATATTATTTCCGGTATTAAAACTTCCCGCGAGGTCCGGGTAGGAGATACCATTACACATGTGGCTCGTCCGGCGAAGGACGCGATTGCCGGGTTCGAAGAAGTAAAACCGATGGTCTTTGCTGGTGTTTATCCGATCGATAGTGAAGATTTCGAGAATTTGCGTGCTTCTTTGGAAAAACTCCAGTTGAACGACGCCTCTTTGACATTCCAGCCGGAAAGCTCGGCTGCATTGGGCTTTGGTTTCCGCTGCGGCTTTTTGGGATTGTTGCATATGGAGATCGTGCAGGAACGTCTGGATCGTGAGTTCAATATGGATGTGATCACAACTGTTCCTAATGTGTCTTATAAGGTTTACGATAAAAAAGGCAATTGTACGGAGGTACATAATCCGAGCGGCTTGCCTGATCCCACGCTGATTGATCATATCGATGAGCCGTATATCCGTGCATCTGTCATTACCAATACGACTTTCATTGGTCCGATCATGACACTTTGTCTGGGTAAACGTGGCATATTGATCAAGCAGGAATACATTTCCGGTGATCGTGTCGAGATTCATTATGATATGCCTTTGGGGGAGATCGTAATCGATTTTTATGATAAGCTGAAAAGTATTTCTAAAGGGTATGCCTCTTTTGACTATCATATCCATGATTTCCGTCCGAGCAAGCTGGTTAAACTGGATATTCTTCTGAATGGAGAACCTGTGGACGCTCTTTCGACGTTGACTCATGTGGACAATAGTGTTACCTTCGGTCGGCGTATGTGTGAAAAACTGAAAGAGCTGATTCCTCGGCAACAGTTCGATATCGCTATCCAAGCGGCTATCGGAGCCAAGATTATTGCCCGCGAAACGATAAAGGCGGTTCGTAAAGATGTTACGGCCAAATGTTATGGTGGCGATATCTCTCGTAAACGTAAGCTACTTGAAAAGCAGAAAGAAGGAAAGAAACGAATGAAACAGATCGGTACGGTTGAGGTTCCGCAGAAAGCGTTCTTGGCTGTATTGAAACTGGATTAGAAAGGAATATTCTAGAAATAGATGGCATGTGAAATGAAAACTACGGTCATTTACACATGCCATTTACTAACTATTCTATCATTAAGCCTCTTCTTGCGTTTCTTCAGCCGGAGTCTCTTCTGAGGCGGGTTCTTCCGGTGTGAATTCCGTGATGCCGGCGCCGATCAGGATGTTATACCAGGAGATCAATTTCTTGATATCGCTTGGATATACACGTTCACGGTCGAAATTGGGAAGAATTTCTGCGAAATAAGCACGCAGTTCGTCCGGCTTGGCGGATGTGGGGATAGAAGCCTGCTGTCCGTTTTCTTTATTTTTGACGCTGGTCAGAACTTCATGCAAGGGAACTTCTGCTTCATCTGTGTAGATCGCAATGTCTCCCAGAGAAATTACTTTATCTTTTGCGTATGCAGGAACTCTTTTCTTGTCTGCTAACGACTCAACAATCAGCATATTTTTCCCGTGGGAAACCAATTTAAACAATCCCGGTTTACCCGAGATAGACAAAATCGTCTTCAACATAATACTTTGTTTTTCTAATAGTGTTTAACTTTTGTGCTGCAAATGTAGCATAACTGTCGGGAATTTCCGGCAGTTTTGAACATATTTTCTTGTTTCTAATGATTATTCACTAAGCGAAAAGGTCTCTTTTGACCGGATATTTTCGTTGTTTTGTTTGTTATAAAATTGAAAATCAATATTTTCATGTATTTAGCCCAGTAAGGAAAGCAGTTATCTGCGGAAGTAAAGCCTGCTTGCCGTCATTGAAGACCACGTAGTCCGATTTCTCTTTCTTCACTTCGTCCGGCAATTGGCTTTCGATGCGGCGTATGACTTCTTCGCGAGAAACGACGTCGCGTTCGAGTGCCCGTTTGATGCGTACCTCCATCGGGGCATAGACCATCAGTGTCGTATCGACAACCCGGTTAAAGCCCGATTCGAAAAGGATGGCGGATTCGATGGCGCATACCGGAGTATTTTGTCTCTCGGTCCAAGCAAGAAAATGACGGTTCACTTCCGGATGAATGATCGCATTCACTTGTTCAAGTCGTTCCGGATTTCCGAAAATATGAGAGGCAAGCCGTTTTTTATCCAAACCGTCGGCCGTATAAAGCTGCTCGCCGAATAAGGCAATCAGTTTTTCCCGGATAACGGGTGACGTGGCTGTCAGGAGCTTGCTTTCCGTATCGGCGATATACACGGGAATGCCTGATAACTCCAACAGAGTGGCTACCACTGATTTGCCGCTTCCGATTCCTCCGGTGATTCCAATCTTAATCATTTGATTTTGTTTGTTCCAATATAAATTCGATCCGATCTGGTGAAATAGTGGCGACATCCACCCAGCTCGGTTTTTTGTCCAGTTGCAAAGGTAATGTTCCCGAAGCGCTTTGCTCCAAATCGGCAAAAGAGATCCGTATCTCGAAATCATCCGCCGAGACATCCTTGAAGCGTGAAAGGGGAACACTACAGCTCACTTTCACGACAGATGGGAATGTGCGCAAGGTATAATGGCGCGGTAGGTTGGTACAGACAACCGGTATTTCCAGTGTCTTTTCCGTATATTCTTCTATCGGGACCGTGATGGTCACACTTGTCGGTTCGAGAGTGGCTCCGTCTATTTTTTCCAGTTGGATAGTGCGCGTGACGGTCTTGTTTCCTTTCTTGATCTCGGTATAGACCGTTTTTATCTCTTTCAAGGTATCCAGAACGACATCGCTGGCATAAACGCTGATGTTGCGGGGGGTAATGGATATATCGCCTGAGACTTTGAAACCGGCATTCGTCTGGACAGTTCCCTCGAACACGGCCGGTATCTCCTTCTTTATACGTTTGCTATAAGCTGCATCGATATACTGGGGCTCGAAGCTGAGCAGGGAAGTAGTCGCAATCAGATGTTTCTTTATATCGCTTTCGATATCCTTTCGGCTGATGACTAGTTTACCGGCTTTTTCCGGCTGTGCCTTCATGTTGGCCTCAATCGGGGCAAACGAACGGCCGAAGGAGTAGTTCAGCAATACGCTCCCCTTGTCTTTCACTTTGACCGTAATGGCTTCGGGCGGTGTTTCCGTGAAAGATATATCCGGTGGCACATTCTTGTATTTGACCGGAATCTTGATATCTATTTCATACTCCTGTTGGAGGCTCTGGAGAAGCCAGAAGCCGAAAGCCAACAGTATAAAACAGAAAAAGATCAAGGCTTCTTTCCACTGTTGACGGCGAAGAAAAGCCTTAATCTCTATCCGGACAGACTTGAATGTTTGTTTGATTTGTCCAAGTCGTGACATATGTTCCGTTGCTTATTTTTGCTGTGCGTCCTCTGCAGATGCAAACACGGATGTTTTGTCTACACGGATGCGTACGCCATCAGAAATTTCAATCAACATATAGGTGTCACCGATTTCTTTGATTTTTCCGTAGATACCTCCGGCAGTGATCACTTTATCTCCCGCTTTCAAAGCTTCGCGGGCTTTCTGAATCTCTTTTTGTTTCTTTTGTTGCGGACGGATCATAAAGAAATAGAAGATCGCAACAATAACAACCATCATCAAAATACCAGACCATTGCTGGCTTCCACCGGCGGCCTGAAGTAAAATAGTAAGTAAGCTCATATAACTATAAACATTAATAAGTTAATATCAATTCGATACTGACACAAATGTAAGGATAATAATTAATCTTTGAGCAATAACTTTTCTTTTTTTAACTCGTTGACTACGGAATCTAAAATACCGTTGATAAACGTTCCGCTTTTCGGGGTACTGTAGTATTTGGCCGTGTCGATATATTCGTTCAGCGTCACATTGATGGGAATTGTCGGGAACGTCATGATTTCAGCCAGTGCAACCTGCATGATAATAAGGTCCATATTCGCTATGCGTTCGGTCTCCCAGTTCTTCATGTGCTTGTTGATACGTTCGCGGAATTCACTACCTTTCATTAAAGATTGGCGGAATAATTTGATGGCGAAAGACTGGTCTTCGAGATCTTTAAACATCGGCAACAATTTTTGTTTGCTTCCGGCTGTTTCTTCGAATTGTTTGATTGTTTTCAGCGTAAATGTTTCGACGATGGAGATATCGTCGTTCCAATAAATACTCTTATCTTGTAGGTAGTCGTCGATCGCTTCGTTGCCGCAAATCAGTTTTTTGAATACGATGCGCCAGAATTCCTTGTCTGTCTCGTACGAATCGTTTTCGTTGTTCAGATATTCTCTGTACTGTTCGGACGATAAGATCAGGTCGAGTACCATTTTGATGAAATCTTCATCGTTATCCCATGAAAGCCCCTGCTCGGCCACATACTTCCGAAGCGCTTCGTTTTCAGCTATTTGTGCAGCGAATCGGTTGTCTATCAGTCGGGTGTTAGGGTTCAACTCGGCTTCAGTCGGCATATACTTGTTTTTACGGGCATCCAGGATGCGTCTTTGTAAGTTTGTGACGTCGACAATTAGGAGAAGAAAATAATGATATAAGTCATAAGACTTTCTAAGACTGAAAAGCAATTCGTTTTCCGCTACTTTGAGGTCGTTGTTTCCGTTTTGATAGTAAGAATATACTATCTGTAAAACTTTAATGCGGATTAAAATTCTGTTGATCATCGTTTGAAGGAACTACTTTATTATAAATTAGGTTGCAAAGGTAGTCAATCTTTTGATAAAAGGCCCCCGGTTTATTTAATTTTATAGGTGTTAGGCGTTATTTTACACTTTCAAACGTAAAATGAGATATTTTGATGCGTTAAAATAGTTGTTGTTTAAAAAAAAATGCACATATTTGAAGCAAGTTATGATAAAATGGGTGGGTGTTTAACGAATGTTTGCTATAATGGAAGACTCGGTGAAGAAAATACAGGTTGAAGGTGGTGACAAAGAGATTTTATACTCTAAAACCATTAAAGCAGGAAAAAGGATTTATTATCTGGATGTAAAGAAGAATCTGAAAGACGATTTGTTTCTGGCTGTGACGGAGAGTAAAAAGGTACAGCCGAAGAATGGTACGCAGGTTTCTTTTGAAAAACATAAGATTTTCCTGTACAAAGAGGACTTTGACAAGTTCATGGATGGGATGAATGATGTAATCAGTTACATTAAACGATGTAGAGCTGGTGAAAAGCCGGAGGAGTCGGTGTCGGATGAAGACCGGCAGGAAGACGACTCGGATGAGATCAAACTGAATATCGAATTTTGACGAAGTCGGCAAAGAATGAGAAAATAATAAGGGGCTGTTCCGAAAGGAAACAGCCCCTTATCTTTATAGGTCCTGTGAAAGAAACCTATCGATGTTGCGGTTTATTCTGCCGGATGAATTGCTTCAGTAGGACAAGCATCTGCGCAAGTTCCACAATCAGTACACATTTCAGGGTCGATGCTGTATTTGTCACCTTCTGAAATTGCTCCTACCGGACATTCGTCAATACAAGTACCGCAAGCGATACAATCGTCACTAATTACGTAAGCCATTTTTTTAAACGTTTAAATTGATAACTATTAGTTCGTGCAAAAATAGAGCTTTCTTTGAATTAAAAAAAGAACTCCTCCTTTTTTTTACAAATAAATGTTCTTTTGCAATAAGTCGGGTTCTTTCCCGTTATAGATTCAAAATTACGAAAAGAATTGAGACGTCTACTGTTTATTATATGTGTGTTCTTTCTGTCTGTAACTGCTGTAATGGCACAGAAAGAAAAGGTGAAGAACCAGCCCTATGCGGATTTGAAATGGTTTCATCTGGGATTTCATGTAGGTTTGCATGCGCAGGATTTGATATTGACTAATACTGGTGTGGCAACAAATGGTGAAACTTGGTATGCTGAGATTCCGAGCTATTCGCCCGGTTTTAGTGTCGGGGTTATCGGAGATATGTACCTGAATCCATACTTCAACCTGCGTTTTACGCCGACTATCCACTTCGGTGACAAGAAATTTGTGTTCCGTCGTCCTGAAATGGAAGGAGTGGAAGGGACGGATGAAAATCCGGTGGTAAGTATGTATTCCACTTCTGTCCGTTCCAACTATTTGACGTTTCCGCTCGATGTGAAGTACAGCGCTTTTCGTGTGAATAACTATCGTCCTTATCTTATCGGCGGTATTTATGGCGCTTTCGACCTGGGGCGTAAAAAAGGAAATCCGATCCTGTTGAAAGGAACGGATTTCGGTGTCGAGTTCGGTATCGGATGTGATATTTATCTTCCGTTTTTCAAATTATGTCCGGAACTTAAGTTCAGTTTCGGCTTGGTAGATCTGTTGGAGAAAGACCGGGGTGACCTGACAGATCCGGAATTGATCAAGTATCCAAACTCCCTGTCCAAAGCAACTTCCCGGATGGTAACGCTCACTTTTAATTTCGAATGAATAATTCAATATAGATGTAGCTGGCGGGAACAGCCAGCATAACGCTGTCGAAACGGTCCAGCATTCCTCCGTGGCCTGGCAATATATGGCCGGAATCTTTTACACCGAGTGTACGTTTCAGAAGGGATTCGATCAAGTCTCCCCAAGTTCCGAACAGGACGACTGTAGTTGCCAGTCCTAACCAATTCAGTCGGCTTATTTCCGGAGCGAACCAGGCGAATGCCTGCGAAGAAGCCAAAACGAGGATCAATCCGCCAAAGAAGCCTTCCCATGATTTCTTGGGAGAAATCCGTTCAAATAATTTCCTTTTTCCGATCAGGGAGCCGACCAGATATGCTCCGGTATCGTCTAGCCAAACAAAAATAAAGATTGCCATGATGAAGAGCGGCGTGTAGCTCATGACACCGGGTGTTCCCGGCTCTGCTCCGATGAAGTTCAGCATGGAGAAGGAGCCGGCACAATAAATCTGGGCAAAGAGCGTAAACGCCCAGTTGTTGATCGGGTTCGGTGCCTTATAGTAGAGTTCGGCTATCATTGTCAACATGATAAATAACAGGTAGGGAAGGAATATCTTTCCGTCTGTCAACCCGTTTGCATAAACGAAGGTGGCGATAAACAGATATACTCCTCCGAGCACATTTACGGCTCGTTGCAGATTTGCATTTTCGTAATGCTTGACCAGACCACCGAATTCCCAAAGGGTCAATCCTGTTATAATACAAAAAAGAATAAGGAAAAAAATCGGATGGATACAAATGGCACTGACCAGTACCACGACGAATATAATGCCGGTTAACGCCCGTATAATCAAATTTTTCAAGACGATAGTGTTTTTTTATTGATTTATTCAGGTACAAATATAATTAAAAAATAAATTCCATGCCCATCTGTTTCAAATTTAGTGGACATGGAATTATTATTTATTGTGCGGACAGTTATGCATTTACTGCCTTACTGTCGGATGTCGTGACAATTGTGTCATCTTCCTGTTTACTTGCTTCGGTAACTTTCGCTTCTTCGGCCTTCTTGCCGTTTGCTTTCTCTTGCAGTTCCAGGATCTCTTCCGAGCGGGAAACCCAGGCACGCTTACCGAAGATATGTTCGACATCTTCAGTGTAGATTACTTCCCGTTCCAGCAATACCTGAGCCAACATGTTGTGGCCTGATGCGTGTTCTTTCAGAATGCTTTTGGCCCGTTCGTACTGTTCATTGATAATGGCCTGTACTTCCAGGTCGATCATCCTGGCTGTTTCCTCACTGTACGGTTTGGTGAAGCCCCAGTCCTGTCCGCTTGAATCGTAGTAGTTCAAGTTCGGCAGTCGGTCGCTCATACCGAAATAGACGACCATCGCATAAGCCTGTTTAGTTACCCGCTCGAGGTCATTGGATGCTCCGGTAGAGATTTTTCCTAAGAAAAGTTCTTCGGCAGCGCGACCGCCGAGGGTGGCACACATTTCGTCCAGCAATTGTTCACGGGTGGTGATCTGACGTTCTTCCGGCAGATACCAGGCGGCGCCTAATGCCTTGCCCCTCGGAACGATCGTTACTTTAACCAACGGATTGGCATGTTCCAACAACCAGCTTAAGGTGGCATGACCAGCTTCGTGGTTGGCTATACATTGGCGTTCATCCGCAGTCGTTATTTTAGTGCGTTTCTCCAAACCTCCGACGATACGGTCGACTGCGTTCATGAAGTCTTCTTTCTGGACAAACTTTTTACCGTTACGAGCGGCAATCAAAGCTGCTTCATTGCAGACATTAGCAATGTCGGCACCGGAGAAACCGGGAGTCTGGCGTGCCAGAAATTCGGCATCGACACTTTCGTCGATTTTGATCGGACGCAGATGCACTCCAAATATCTCTTTACGCTCGTTCAAGTCAGGTAATTCCACGTGAATCTGGCGGTCGAAACGTCCTGCACGAAGCAGCGCCTTATCCAAGATATCGGCACGGTTAGTAGCTGCCAGGATAATAACACCGCTGTTGGAACCGAAACCGTCCATTTCAGTAAGCAACTGGTTCAACGTGTTCTCGCGTTCGTCATTGCTGTTCATATTTACATTTTTGCCACGGGCGCGGCCGACGGCATCGATCTCGTCGATAAATACGATACAAGGAGCTTTCTCTTTTGCCTGACGGAACAGGTCACGTACGCGGGAAGCACCTACGCCGACGAACATTTCTACGAAGTCCGAACCGGATAGGGAGAAGAACGGGACATCTGCTTCTCCGGCTACAGCCTTGGCCAATAATGTCTTTCCGGTTCCAGGAGGGCCCACGAGTAAAGCGCCTTTAGGTATTTTACCTCCTAATTCCGTGTACTTTTCGGGGCTTTTCAAGAAAGAAACGATCTCTTCCACCTCCTGTTTCGCTTCGGCAAGGCCGGCGACATCCTTGAATGTCACTTTCCGGTCGTTGTCTTTATCAAAAAGTTGTGCTTTTGCCTTTCCCACACTGAATACACCGCCGGGACCGCCGGTCGCACCACCGGACATTCGTCGCATCAGGAAGATCCACACGACGATGATCAGCAAGATCGGGCCGAACGAAACAAGAAAATTCCAGATCGCGTCATCGCCTTCTTCGAAGCTGACTTGCGTAGTGATATGATTTTCGGCAACGGCTTTGTCATAGAAATCCGAGAATTTATCGGCCGACGGTATTTTGACATACACTTTCGGGTTGGTACCCAATGTCGCACTATCTTTTCTGAACACCAGACCTTTTCGTCCGTCTTTTACGGTTGCTTCAACCAGATTCTTCTTGTTGTAGACGACCATCCGGTCGAATACGTTTTCCTGTGCTAATTTCTGGAATTCGGTCCAGCCTAATTCTTTAGATGCCGAAGAGTCGTTCGTCAGATACAAAGCAAAAAGCATAAGAAAGATGAGTCCATACATCCAGTATAGGTTGAACTTGAACATCTTCTGCTTGTTATTCTTCGGATTTTTGTTAAAAATGTCGTTTTTATTTTCCATATGTGATTATCTCTATACTATGTAAGATCGGTCATCAGTCGAGGTTAGCAATCTGCGTCACTTTGGCATCCGACCAAAGATTTTCCAGATTATAAAACTCGCGAAGTTCCGGTAAAAATATATGTACAAGAACCGTGCCATAGTCCATCCCGATCCATTCGGCACGCTGTGCTCCATCTATCGACAGCGGTTTTTCACCAGCCTTACGATGGGCAAAATCCCAGGCTGAATCAGACAATGCGGAAATCTGGGTAGGAGTGCTTCCTTCGCAGATTATCATATATTGGCAGATTGAGCCGGATAATTGGGTTAAGTCTACGGTTACAATGTTTTTGCCTTTTTTTTCCTGTAGGCCTTCTACAATCGTTTTAACTAATTCTTCTGTTTGATCCATTATTTTTTATTGAGTAATATTCGAAGTCGCAAATATACTTCTTATATTTATTATGTGGGTGATTTCCCTCTATTAATATATGTATATACTTGCAAAATCAAAACAAGCAGGAAAAGAAAAAAGTTTATTAATGAAAAAAAATTACAGTATCGTTTGTTTATTTTGAAAAAAGTATGTACTTTTACACTCGCTAACAACAAGAGAGTTGACAAGCTTTATTGAAATTGTTCAATGGTGTAATGGTAGCACAACAGATTCTGGTCCTGTTAGTCCAGGTTCGAGCCCTGGTTGAACAACGAAATAATTAATTGTCATTTTTGTTGAACGGAAATTGTTCAATGGTGTAATGGTAGCACAACAGATTCTGGTCCTGTTAGTCCAGGTTCGAGCCCTGGTTGAACAACAAAAAGCCTGTCATTCTTTTGAGTGACAGGCTTTTTTCATACATATCTTTTACAATATCAGGGCGATTGTAACAATCGCCCTAACAGTGTTATTTATATTTTACCCATTTGATCATTTCTTTGATGCTCGGTTTTTTTCCATACATTAAAATACCTACACGGTAAATTTTGGCCGAGAACCAGATGATGAGTATGGCTGTGGCAAACAGCAAGGCAAACGAAAGCGCCAATTCCCATACCGGAATGTCGAATGGTAAACGGACCATCATCACGATAGGAGAGGTAAACGGAATCATCGAACACCAGAATGCCAGCGGGCCATCGGGATTATTCATGCTGTAGATTCCGGCATACAAGCTGAATGCCATTAAAAGCATAATCGGGGTCATGAACTGCTGAGCGTCTTCCTGCTGTTCCAGAGCACTTCCGATGGCAGCGAATAGAGCTGCATACAGTAGATAGCCTCCGATAAAATAAAGAACGAAGCTGGTGCCGATCATTCCGAAGTTGATTGAATTGATAATTTCCTGCACTTGGATGCTGATATCGGAAGAACCGGCAGCCACATTGTTTACGCCCTGTGCTGCCATCTGAGCGGCCACCATATCTTCAGGTGACGTGTTGCCACCGAAAAAGAAAAGGCTTCCCGATACCAAAACGGTTGTCAGGATTCCCCACAGGAATACTTGTGTCAGGCCGACAAAACCGATGCCGATGATTTTCCCCATCATCAGGTCGAATGGCTTGACGGACGAAATCATCACTTCGATGATACGGTTCGTCTTTTCTTCCATCACTCCCTGCATGACCATCCCACCGTACATGATGATAAACATATAGATAATGAAGGTCAATATCATACCCAAGATAGAGGCAACCTCGGCCGAAGTGCTTTTCTCGCTTCCGTCTTCGTCCCATTTGATGGTCTTGATATTGAAGTTGATCTTGCTGTCTTCGATGATCTGTTTCAGGTTGTCTATATTGTAAGAGGCGAGTTTCTCGTCTTTCAGGTATTCAGACAACGTTTTGTCGATCGTATTTTTCAATCCTATCGGAATTTGCTTTTGCGAGTAGAGTGTTGCGGCGGTCGGATTTTGCAGCAAATCGTCTGTTATATTCAAGAATGCGAATATTTCCTTATCCGGATTTTTACGATATTCTTCCAGGCTGGAACCTTTTTCGGTGATGAAAGTGTATTCTTCCGTGTCTTTGAACAGCGAGGCGTATTTGCCTGTCGTGTCGATGATCGCCACCTGCTTGGCATCATCTCCTTTGATGGTGGATAGCCAAAGCGGGACGAATACCAGTGCGGCAAACAGGAACGGCGTCAGGAAAGTCAGCAACAGAAACGATTTTTTGCTGACACGGCGGAGGTATTCTCTTTTTATTATAAGTCCTATCTTATTCATGCTTGCGTAGTATTTGTACCGGAGACGGTGTTAATAAATATGTCGTTCATTGAAGGGATCTCTTCCGTAAAAGAAATAATTTCGGTCTGTCCCGCCAATGCGGAGAGAAGGGCAGAGTTGGTAATGCCCGGCTCTTTATGGATGCGTACCTCGCTTGTTCCGGCCAGGTCTTTTTCCGCCAGCAGGCTGAACATTTCCGGGATGGGTTGCAACTTCCCTGATCCAGTATGGAAACGGATGGTGAAATTGTTTGTCCGGAAACGACCTTTCACTTCTGTTACATTGCCGGAAAGTACAACTTGCGAACGGTTGATCAAGGCGATATTATCACAAATCTCTTCAACAGACGACATGTTGTGCGTGGAAAAAATGATCGTGTGTCCAGCATTCTTCAGTTCGAGAATTTCTTTTTTCAGCAATTCGGCATTCACAGGATCGAATCCGCTGAACGGTTCGTCGAAGATCAGAAGTTTCGGTTCGTGGATGATGGTGATGATAAACTGTATTTTCTGTTGCATCCCTTTGGATAGCTCTTCCAGTTTCTTATTCCACCAAGGCATGATATCGAATTTTTCGAACCAACGTATCAATCTTGTGCGGGCTTCCTGGTAGGAGAGTCCTTTGAGCTGTGCCAGGTAGATGGCCTGTTCACCGACTTTCATTTTTTTATACAGGCCGCGTTCTTCTGGCAGGTAACCGATCTGATAGATATCTTCCGGCTGGAACTCACGTCCGTTAAAGCGGACAAGGCCGCTGTCGGGGGCCGTGATGCGGTTGATGATACGGATCAGTGTGGTCTTGCCGGCTCCGTTCGGCCCTAATAACCCGAAGACTTTCCCCTCGGGAACTTGGATGCTAACCTTGTTGAGGGCGAGGTGGTTGGCGTATTGCTTTACCACGTCTTCCGTTTCTAAAAAGTTCATAGGCATTACATTTTTAATATGATTCTTTCTCCCAATTCTTTACTTAATATATTTTTTATTTCATTCAGGCGTGTGAGCTTTTTCATCAGCTCGAAAACCTGTTCCATGTCTTCGTTGTTTTGCATGTTCTTGATCTGCGCCTGTATCTCTTTGATTTGCGAGAGGATATAGGCATCTTTGAAAGCATACAGTTCCCGGATTACCAACTGGTCGAGTTTGTCTTCTTCCTGTTCCAGCTCCCGGTATTTGGTGTGATACTTGCTAAGCTGATACTTTTCGCTAATCAGGTTGGCGGCAAGGCGGCTCACGTTCGGGTCGGGATGGGCGAGGAAATACCGGTTTGCGATGAACCCTTCGGACTGGCAACGGTCGGCCGCCTCATCCATCATACTCTTGAAAAGCGGAGTATAAAAGGTCAGGTCATCGCGTTCCAGCTCGGAACGGATATATTCGGAAACGCGGATTATGACTTCCTCGTTCGTCTCTTCATCCGTATATTGAAACAGGATACGCTCGCCATAACGTACGATGTACCGCAGCAGGACGATTTCGTATGCCTCGTAAGGTGAACGCTTCGGTCCGGCCGGAATGTGTGCCGGCGGTGTGAAAGGTGCTGTCGGCGGTATGCTGCCTCCTCCGTCATCGGGACCGTATTCTTCAGGCGGTGGCGGCGGGATCGTATTGTCAGGAGGCAGGGAACTTTCCTGTGGTTGTTCCGTCAATGCCTCTTCCGGGTAAGGTTGGTAACCAGGGATATCCGGATATTCGGGGAGATTGACAGGAGTAGCTGGGATGGAGGAAGGTGAAGTATTTGTCTGCCTTTCCCCCTTGTTGAGACGGATTTTGTTTACTTCGTTCAACAGAAGCATCTCGTCTATTTCCATCATCGCACTGCATTCCCGGATATAAAGGGAGCGGGCGATATTGTCGGGGATGATGGCTACCGTCCGGATAATATCGGAGATCAGTGCCGACCGTTTGATAGGGTCTGTTCCCGCATCATCCAATAGCAGGCGCGTTTTGAAACGGATGAAATCGGTTTCGTTCTGCCGGATAAACTCGGCAAACTGGCTCGCATTGTGCTTGCGGGCGAAAGAATCCGGGTCTTCTCCGTCCGGGAGGAGCACCACTTTCACGTTCATACCGTCTTCTAATAGCAGATCGATACCGCGCAAGGCTGCTTTGATACCGGCTGCGTCGCCGTCATACAAGACCGTGATGTTGCTGGTGAAGCGGTGTATCAGGCGGATCTGCCCCTGTGTGAGGGCCGTACCCGACGAGGCAACCACGTTCTCGACTCCTGCCTGATGCATGGAAATCACATCCGTGTAGCCTTCCACCAAGAAGCAGCGATCAGCCTTTACGATCGCCTGTTTGGCGAAATAGATTCCGTAAAGCTCATTGCTCTTATGATAAATCTCACTTTCGGGCGAGTTGACATATTTGGCCGTCTTTTCGTCTTTCTTCAGGACGCGTCCTCCGAAAGCGACGACTTTTCCACTGAGCGAATGGACCGGAAAAATGACACGCCCGCGAAAACGGTCGTTTACCCCGCCGTTGTCGTAGGTGATCACCAAACCTGTCTTTTCGAGAAATACTTTTTTGTAGCCGCTCTTTGTCGCGGCTTTATACAAGGCGTCCCGTTGGTCGAGGCTGTAGCCTAACTGGAATTTACGAATCGTATCTTCGCGGAAACCACGTTCGGCAAAGTAACGCAGGCCGGCAGCTTTGCCTTCCTGGTGTTCGTAGAGCTGGGTCGTAAAGTATTTCTGTGCCCAGCTATTGACGATCAGCATACTTTCGCGGTCGCTGCGTACCTGCTTTTCGCGTTCCGACAGTTCTCGCTCTTGTATTTCGATGTTGTATTTCTTGGCAAGATAGCGAAGCGCATCATAATAAGAAAGCTGCTCATGCTTCATAATGAAATGAACAGCCGTACCTCCTTCGCCGCAAGCAAAGCATTTGCAGATATTCTTTGCCGGCGATACATAGAAAGAGGGTGACTTGTCGCTATGAAAAGGACACAACCCTACATAGTTTATACCTCGTTTCCGAAGGGTAACGAATTCGGAAACAACGTCCACAATGTTTGCAGCATCCAGTATCCGGTCTATGGTAGGTTGATCGATCATTGCTTATCTTTTTATGGATTGCAAAGGTAAAAAGATTTCAGATTTATGATTCAATCGGAACAAATAGTTTTCGCAGATACATTTGCCTATCACGTTTATAGTGGTAGAGGTGAAGGTAAAAAAAGTTGCCTTTGCCTTACATAAACCTTGTTAAACAAAGCGTGTGGTTAAAAGGTGAATGGTGAACCATAAAGTTGTCGAAAACATTTGTTCAAAAGTAGTCGGGAGTCGTTTTATTGGGTTTCCGTCCCCAGAAAGATAGCCTAAAGGCGAAAAAACAGCCTATGACCTATGCGAGGGCAGGCTATAGGGGAATGGCAAAAAGGGTATAGACTTTTTGGAAATAGCCTATACCCTTTCGAAAATGCTGCCGACAGTTTGTTTTATAAAAAGCAAAATATAACGTATAGCGTTACGATCAGTCGAATCTCTTGGTGTAAAGTTATTCTTCAATCTCCATCTCATCCAGCAAATATCCCGCTCCGGCATATTTGTCCATGATGAAGAGGACGTAGCGGATGTCGACAATGATGCTGCGCTGGTAGTCGGGGAGATACTGGATATCGCCACCGACTCCTTCCCAGTTGCGGTCGAAATTGATTCCGATCAGTTCACCGTTTGCATTCATCACAGGGCTGCCGGAGTTTCCACCGGTCGAATGAGTGGTTGTACTGAAAGCAACAGGCATTTTTCCGCCGGGAGCTTTGTAGCGTCCGAAATCTTTGGCGGCATACAGCTCTTTCAGGCGGGTGGGTACAACGAATTCCCAGTTGGTGGAATCTTCTTTTTCCATCACACCGTCCAGTGTTGTTTGATGACCGTAGTAGTCGCAGTCACGCGGGCTGTAGCCTTTTACCTGTCCGTAGGTGAGGCGCAAGGTAAAGTTGGCATCGGGGAAATTGGCACGATCGCCATACATGGCCAGCAAACCTTTTACATAAGTACGGTGAGCCATTGCATACCCATCTTCAAATTCTTTTAACGCATTCTTCAGATTGGTTTCTTCTGCACGGACAGACTTGGCAAAAAGAATCATCGGGTCGTTTTCCAACGCTTTGACAGATGGGCGGGAGAGGAATTTATTGAAATTATCCTCACTACCGAAGATGGATTCCTCGAACAGATAGTCGACGAATCGGTCCGTGTCTCCTTTGAACTTCTTGTCGATCAGTTCGAAATAGGTCGGTTGTGCTTTCGGATCGATCTGGCTACGGTATTCTTTCAGCATCACTTTGGCGATTTTCTTGTCTACGTCGGCTGAGTAATTGTTGTTGGCGAATCCATGATAAGCCCGTTCTAACAACCGGAGTTGTTCCTGTCTGGCTTTTTTGTCTTTCCCTTTCAGGGCATCTATGAGGACCTCCGTTTGAGTCGGCACGCTTGTAAATTCAATCCCTCTCAGAATCGCTTCGTCCAACATCCAACTGCGGAAACGCAGGTCTTTACGATCCGATACGATCTGTTCGAGTGCCATCAAAGCATCCGGATAGCTCGGCTCGCACATTTTGTTGGACCAGGCGATCAGTTTGTCCTGTTCTTCCTTTTTCACTTGCTCGAAATTACGTTTTTTTATGGCCCAGTTACTACCGATCGCATTTTTGTAAGCATTTGTCGAGCCAGCATATTTGCTGGCATACTGAATTCGGACAGCCGGGTCTTTCAACATCTCGTCTAACATGACTTTCTGGCGCAGATCACGGATGTGGATACGGACCGTGTTGTCGATATCACGGCGTTCCGCCACTTCCCAGGAAGTATAGTATTTATTGGTCCGGCCGGGAAATCCCATCATCATGGCATAATCGTTTTCCTGGACGCCTTTCAATGAAATCTTGAACCAGCGTTTCGGGCGAAGCGGGACATTCTTGTCGGAGTAGGGAGCCGGGTTGCCGTTCGCATCGGCATAGACACGGAAGACGGAGAAGTCGCCTGTATGACGCGGCCACATCCAGTTGTCGGTATCAGCGCCGAACTTCCCGATCGACGAGGGAGGAGCCCCTACGAGACGGACATCGGAATAGATTTTCTTTGTGAACATGAAATACTGGTTACCACCGTAGAACGCCTTTATCTCGACTTCCGTGCCCGGATTGTCCTGCAGGAACTTTTCTCCGGCTTTTGCTTTTGCCAGTCCGTTCAGAAATTTAGGGGAGAGGAAATTCATGCTGTTAGGATCGGTGTCTTTTTCCAGTTCCTTTTTCACATAGTCGGTCACATCCTCTATTTTATCGATGAAAGTGACGGTCATGCCGGGATTCGGAAGTTCCTGATCGCGCGACATGGCCCAAAAGCCGTCTGTCAGGTAGTCATGCTCCAGCGTACTGTGACGCTGGATGCAGCCGTAGCCGCAATGATGGTTGGTCAGAAGCAATCCTTCCGGTGAAACGATCTCGCCCGTACAACCACCTCCGAAGATGACGACGGCATCTTTCAGGGAAGCCGAGTCGGGGCTATAGATGTCATAATCTTGCAATTTAAGTCCCAGAGCTTGCATTTCCGGGAATTTTTGTCCTTTCAGCAAGGGTAACAGCCACATGCCTTCATCGGCTGGTTCCCGTTGGGACAAGGCAGGGGCCCCCTGATCTTAGCGGTAGCGACAGGATGGCTGCCGCGAGGGAGATGATGAGTCTCTTCATTGATTTATGATTTATGAATTATGAATTATGATTTCAGATTTATGGCTTTATCGTCTTCATAAATCATAAATCTGAAATCATAAATCTTACCATTGTTTATACGGATGTTTTGTCAACATCGAGTTATAGTAACGACGATCTCCACTGACCTCTTGTCCGATCCAGTCGGGCCGTTCAAAAGGTTCGTCCTCGGAAGCCAATTCTATTTCCGCTAAGATCAGCCCTTCGTTCTCGCCATGAAAAACGTCGATTTCCCAAGTGTGTTTTCCTGCCGGGACCAGATTGCGCATTTTGTCTATGGCGCCGGGTTCGCATAGTTTCAATAGCTCTTCCGCATCCGCTAACGGTATCTTCTGTTCGAACTCGTAGCGGCTCAACCCTTTCTCATCCGATGCGCCCTTGATCGTGAGGAATCCTTCTTCCCCCCGGATGCGCACCCGTACTGTCCGTCCGGGTTGTGAACAGATATACCCTTGCACGATACGTTGTGCCGAGGTCACTTGCCGGCTGAAGTCACCGGTGACAAGGAATTTTCTTTCTATTTCGGTAGCCATGATGAGCAGTGGATAATTGACAACTTATTTAATCGTTACCATCGTTGCTCCGAAGCCGTATTCGCGGAAGGAGGCATCTTGGTAATAATGTTGTTTGTATTTTGTTTTTAGTTCTTTCTCGATTGCCTTGCGCAGTACCCCGTCGCCTTTTCCGTGGATAAAGACGATTTTCTGTCCTTTGTTGGCTGCGTATTTGGAGAGCACTTCATGGAATTTTTCCAACTGGTAGTTCAGCATGTCAGCGTTACTCAGCCCATTGGTGTTGTCCAGCAGTTCAGTGATATGCAGATCCACTTCGAGGATAGCGCTGTCTGTCGCTTTCTTCTTGACGATTGTTTGGGGAGCGCGGCGGTCTTCGCGTACTTTCTGCTGCATGGCTTCCTGCAATTCGGCTGCGGAAATCAGCAACTCTTTTTCGGGGATATCCTGGCGCACGATCGGGTAGACCATTGCATCTTCGTCGAAGAAATCGTTTTCCATGAAGCAGTGTTGCTTATAGAATTTGACCGTATCGAGATGGAGTTCTACCGAAATGGCATTCTTCAATGAATAAGGTTTGTCTTTTTTGAACGCGATCAGTTGCACGCAGATACGTTCCAAGTCGTTCAGTTCTTCTTTGCCGAATTCTTCCAGGAAAATCTGTGTATTCGGCTCCACGATACCGTTATAGCGGCTGATCCAACTGTTGTTTTGGCGATTCATATAATTGAAGAACAGATAGTAATTGCTGTCATTGATGAAATAGGTTTCGTAGCCGCTTCCCTGCATCACTTTGGCAGGCTCTATCGGGAGGTAAGCCAAGTAGATATTCAGCCGTTCGCCCTCTACGGTCTCCGTTACTTTTTCCATTTCGGGTTGAGGCGCCGGTTTCTTTGGTTGTGGGGCAGGCCCCTGTGTCATGGAAGGCAGCGGTGAACGCCGGGAGCTATGTACTTGCATCTCGCTGTCTCCTACGACTACACATTCGCGGATCAGCGCCGGCACTTCGAATCCGTCTTCATCTTCCACCAAAACCTGGTCTTTTCCTTTGAAACTACGAACGACACCTCCACCGGTGCTGTTCAGGAAACGCACTTTGTCTCCTACTTTTATGTTACTCATAATTCGATTTACTTTTGTTATTTGCCACAAAAGTAGTAAAATTCAGCGATTAATCCGGTTTCGGACGGTTGATTTGCCAACCCTGCTTTTTATAGGAAATATCAGCATATCATTTTGCTATACTTATAAAGGCAAAGCATGGCAAAATGAAGTGTTAAAAAATATTACCCGCGATACTAATTCCAAATACATGCATAACTAATCCGATTTAGATGGGGTGGTAGTGACATTTTGATAAATCCGGGGTCGGATTCTTGTTCGTGTTTTCTGATGCTTTTTACCTATAAATTTGTACTTTTGCAACCCGGTTCGATTAAAAGAGCCTGTAATAGCAAAAGTCATGACAACACAGACGCAACAGATACGCATCGAAGATTTTGATTATCCGCTGCCTGACGAGCGGATCGCCAAATTCCCGTTATCCAAACGGGATGAATCGAAACTTTTATTATATAAGGAAGGAAAAGTCAGCGAGAGTATATTCAAGCATATTACGGATTACTTGCCGGATGGATCTCTGATGGTATTCAACAATACGCGGGTGATCCAGGCACGTCTGCTGTTTCAGAAAGAGACAGGTGCGAAGATCGAGATTTTCTGCCTGGAACCGGTCGAGCCACATGATTATGCTTTGGTTTTCCAGCAGACTGAATGCTGCCGCTGGACTTGCCTGGTCGGTAACCTGAAGAAATGGAAAGAGGGGGTCTTGAAGAAGGAGGTGCAGTTTGGCGACGAGACTGTCATACTGAAAGCGGAAAAATTACAGACCTGCGGGGATAGCCATCTCATCGAGTTTACATGGGATCATCCGACTTGCACGTTTGCCGACCTGTTGGATGCAGCGGGCGTATTGCCGATCCCTCCTTATTTGAACCGTGAAACCGAGAAAAGTGATTTGCAGACCTATCAGACGGTTTATTCCAAGATAAAAGGTTCGGTGGCCGCTCCGACAGCGGGTTTACATTTTACTCCGGAAGTTCTGGCTGCTATTGATGCGCGGGGGATCGGACGGGAAGAATTGACGCTTCATGTCGGAGCCGGGACATTCAAGCCTGTGAAAAGCGAGACGATCGAAGGACATGAGATGCATACGGAATTTATCTCCGTACGCCGGAGTTCGATCGAACGGATTAAGAATAACCTCGGTAAGATTATTGCAGTCGGCACGACTTCGGTCCGTACGCTTGAAAGCCTCTATTATATGGGGGTCACATTGGCTTCGAATCCGGATGCCACTGCCGAGGAACTGATCGTTAAGCAGTGGATGCCTTATGATGAAATGAATAACAAGCTGACGGCTGGCGAGGCTTTGCAGAATATTCTTGATTACTTAGACAGGCATCAGGCGGATAAACTGGTGACGGCTACCCGGATTATTATCGCTCCGGGATATGAGTTTAAGATCGTACGTGGCATTGTGACTAACTTCCATCAGCCGAAAAGCACGTTGCTGTTGCTGATATCCGCTTTTGTAAAAGGAGACTGGAAAAATATTTATGATTATGCCTTAGGGCATGAATTCCGTTTTTTGAGTTACGGGGACAGCTCGCTGTTGTTATAGAGAACGGGTAGATCGGGTAGTAGTTGTGCTGAATGATGAATGGTAAGAATATCTATGCGTTTGTCATTCAGGACTAAATAAACAATTCTATAGTTGGAACGAATTAATTCCCGCACATGATATGTGTCATATTCAGGAACAATTCTTCCTGATAGGGGAAATGTTTCTAAAATACTAACTGAATCAAAAAGATAGTTTACCATTTTTGAGGCTTGGCGATAACTATGCTGTTCGATGTAATCTCCGATATCATTAAGGTTCTGAATTGCAAAATTAGTCCATTTTATTTCAACCATTTTGATAGTTTGTTTTTGGCTTCTTGTTTGGTATTGGTTAACATGAATGAAGATTCTAAACGGCCTTTTTCTATTTTTTATAGAAAATTTAGTCTGGTTTATTATACATTTGGCATACCATTTGTTGTTAATAATATATGACACTACAAGAAATAAACAAATCATACAACCGCATAGTCGGTTCATTGGACAGTAAAGAATTAAAGAACGCTTTCGATTCCTTACAGGCTCTTATTGCAGGAAGCCGTGAATATTCTTTTCAGGACAAGCTGAACGAACTGCAGGATACCTACAAATATATGCTGCGCTACCGGATTGAAGGAGCGAAAGACCCGATGCAGGAACAGATATACAACAATCTACAGGCATCGACCTATGAACTGGCCGATTCAGTCAAGCAAAAAGCATTGGCAGTAGAATCTCCCCTATCCTACTACAGCCGCCGAAGAAGCCTGAACATACAGCCTCCTCTCACTTACAAACAGCTGCACGACCAACTGTCGTTAGAATATGAAGCCGGAAAGCACAAAGAGAGCGATGCATTCAATATTCTCATTTTTAATAAAATATGGGTATCCTCTTTTCTGAAGAGAGAGGAGGCTGAAGACATCCGCGGCATGCTTCGGGATAACGCACTGCCTTTTACAACCGGCAGCCAGATTGTTTCCGCCTTGATGTTAGGATTGCAAGAGGCGTTTGATAAAGAAAAGATTCTTTTATTGTTCGACGCAGCCAGCCATCCGGACGAAGAGATCAAAGTCAGGGCATTGATTTCAATCTTGATCACTTTATATACATATAGAAAACGGACACAGTTATACCCGCAGATAGCCAACAGACTGGCAGCCTTGGCCGAAACTCCGGGATTCACCAAGACGGTCCGCACAATCATCCTGCGCTTTATCTTAGCTCGCGAGACAGAGAAGATCACCCGCAAACTACAGGATGAGATCATCCCGGAGATGCTAAAATTGAGTCCGAAGCTCAGCAAGAAAATCAACCTCAACGAACTTACCCCTGAGGATTTGACAGGAAATGAGATGAATCCGGAATGGGAAAGCTTCTTTTCCGACAGCACCCTCGGAAAGAAGATGGTAGAATTCGGGGAACTTCAACAGGAAGGGGCCGACATCATGCACTCGACCTTCGTTCATTTAAAAAACTTCCCGTTTTTCCACGAACTAAGCAATTGGCTGCTTCCGTTCACCATCGAGCACTCTTATTTCGACGATCAATTCACTCCGGACAACGAATCTGAAAAACAGATGCTCGACTCTATGACATTCGCAGCTTTCATGTGCAACTCGGACAAATATTCGCTTTATTTCAGCATGATGCAATTGCCGAAAGAGGCCCGAAAGATGATGATGAATCAGTTCGACAGCCAGGCCACGGAAATGATCCAACAGAATAAAGAAGAATTGATCAGCAAACGCGGAAAACAGGACACAATCATCGGACAATACATACAAGACCTGTATCGTTTCTTCAAGCTATATCCGGGCCATCTGGATTTTACGGATATCTTCACAATGCCACTCGATTTTCACAACCTCGCCATTCTGCGTCCTTATATTTCGGATAAAGAAAGCCTTACGACTATCGCTGAATATTACCTCCGCAAAAACTATTTCAACGACGCATTGACCATATTCGACCAATTGGCGGAAACGGATCAAGATAGCGACATTCTTTTCCAGAAAATCGGCTATTGCAAACAAATGGAAGGAGACTTGAAAGGAGCCCTGGAAGCTTATTTGCACGCTGATTTGTTGAATTCCGAAAGCAAATGGGTAATCCGACGAATCGCCGGTTGCTACCGTTCACTAAAACAACCGGAAGAGGCCTTGAAATATTACCGCCGGTACGAGGCTTTAAATCCGGACAATTTGTCGGTTCAAATCAGCATCGGCCATTGCCACCTCGAACTAAAAGATTATAACGAAGCGCTGAAATGCTTCTTCAAAGTCGATTATCTGGATAGCAAAAGCCACAAGGCATGGCGACCTATCGCATGGTGCTCTTTCCTGACAGGAAAATACGACCAGGCCCGGAACTACTATAAAAAGATACTGGACAACCAGCCCAACGCACAAGACCTGCTGAATGCCGGGCATACCGAATGGGCGTTACAGAATATCAAAGGTGCACTCTCCTTTTACCAGCAAGCGGTACAAATGGAAAACGGCAACTTCCTCAAGTTCCAGGAACAGTTCAGCCAAGACGTAGCAGACCTGCTGATCGCCGGTATCGAAGAAACCGAAGTAGCTCTGATGCTGGATCAGCTAAGATATAAAATAGAAGGAAGTTTTTGAGAATTGAAAATGGAAGTGTGTCAAAACAGCTTTGTTCCTGTGCTTGACGCTGAATCGCATAATACATTTTGACATACTTCCATTTTAATACCCTTTATCCTCTGCTTCCGAGGCTATCCGTATCAGGATTGAGCTCTTTGACGGCATCCTTCACTTCTTTTTCACCTATCGGATAGGTAACGGCAACTTGCTGTACGGGATATTCTTCTTTTTCTCTGTCTGATGCTTTCGATTCAGCATTCTCCGGAATTTTGGTAAAATCTTTGTCCATATCATTTACTATTTATGTTTCTATAGCTATTCAACAATAAAAATGGCCCGGAAGTTCCGAGCCATTCAATCAACCAAAACAAAAAAACCTAAAAACCTAAACATCAACCATCTTTCTCTTTTTGTTCTACTCTACGTTAAGGTTTCTATTACTAAACAATCTTTCTAACCTAAAAACTAAACCTATCAAATCGTATATATATATTTCCCAAGTTTCCTATTCCTCGTATGCCGGCCACGCCCCCTCTTTCGTGCAAACATAAGCGGCCGTGCGGACAGCAAATTCATGTGCTTCCTTTAGCGAAGCCCCTTTCAATAGTGAGATGATCAACGCACCGGAAAAAGCATCGCCCGCTCCAACCGTATCCGCCACCTGCACTTCCAGAGTCTGCAAAGTCGATTCTTCATTAGCAGTATATATCGTGCTATAAGCACTTCCGGCAGTCAGAACTACCAAACGAAGATTATAGCGTTCTATAAACCAATGTGCCACCTCCTTGTCCGTTCCTTCCAAATGAAACATCTCCCGCAGGACAACCAACTCCCCGTCATTCACCTTCAACACATTGGCCAGATAAAGCGACTCTTCGATCAGCTCTTTCGTATAATAATGCTGGCGCAGATTGATGTCAAAGCAACGATAAGCATCATCCGGGGCAAAAGAAAGAATCGCCTGTATTGTCTCTCTCGACTGCGCGGAACGCTGTCCTAAAGTACCGAAGCAAATGGCATCCGCCCGTTCAGCCAGATCGATCGCATTCGACGTCGGAGAAAGATGATCCCAGGCTACACGTTCGTTGATAATATAATCAGGGACACCATTCTGCAAAGTAACCTGTACCGTTCCGGTCGGATAAGGGACTTTCTCGATCAGATACCGGATCGAATTATTATCCAGCTCGCCGAGTATTTCATGTCCCAGCTCGTCGTCTCCCACGGCGCTGATGGCATATCCTTCCGCACCCAACCGTGAAGCATGGTAGACGAAATTAATAGGAGCACCGCCTGCTTTCTTTCCTGTTGGCAGCATGTCCCACAAGAGTTCTCCTATGCCTACTACGACCGGTTTCTTATTGTTGCTTTGCATTTGTTTCATTATAGTTTATTTGACAAGGATAATTTCGTTTTTCACGATGCAAAGATAGATACCGGGGGCGGATGCGACGATAACAAATGCTACAGGATTGATAACGTTTGTTACATAATGCACTTATTTTCAAGTTACATACACAGATGTTACACAAATGTAACGAGCGTTATCAAAGAGAAGGATATTATTCTTTTTCCAGATACTCCGTCGGAGTAATATTGTAAACGGCCTTAAAGCATTTCGAGAAATAAGCAGGCGAACCGAAGCCTGTCGCATAAGCTACCTCATTCACATTTCCGGCTTTCCGACGGAGCAGGGCGGCGGCTTTCTTCAAACGATAGTTACGCAGGAAATCGGTCGGCGTCACTCCGGCAAGCTCCTTCACTTTCCGGTAAAGGTGTACACGCGACAAGCCCAACTTTTCACTGCCTTTCTCGATGCTGAAATCCGGATCGGCATATGACTCTTCAATCAGTTTCAAGAAACGATTCATAAAAAGATCGTCCATGCTTTCCGCTTTTTCCTCCTTCACGGAGACAGCAGGTGAGGAAGCATCGCGAGCATAAGCCTCACGCAACCGGGCGCGGTCCTCCAGCAGCTTGATGATACGCAATTTCACGACTTCTATGTTAAAAGGCTTCTGGATATACGCATCCGCACCGCTGGCAGCTCCGTACATCTGCTGCTTGTCGTCGGACAAGGCGGTCAACAGCATAACCGGAAGATGGCTCAGGACAATATCCGACTTGATCTTGCGGCAAAGATCAAAACCGTTCATTTCCGGCATCATCACATCGCTGACAACCATCGAAACCTCTTCGCTCATCAGCACCTCCAAAGCCTTCACGCCGTTATCGGCAACCAACACATGGAAGTTCTGTTTTAATTCCGCCTGCAAGTAACCCTGTATATCAGGATCGTCTTCCACGACCAAGACCGTATAATCGTAGGTGCGGTCCAAAGCCTCCTGCAATTCGTCCGTGTTCAGATTGGCGACACCACTGGAAAGCTCGGTTACGGAAAGATCGAACGTACAGGATTCGTCAAAATGAGATTTACCTTTCAAGAGGACAACCGTAAAGACGGTACTTTTATGCGGAACACTCTCCACCCGGATCGTACCTTTGTGCATATGGACGAACTCACGCGTCAGATGCAGGCCGATCCCCGTCCCCGTCACATAGTTCTGGTCGCCGGTAAAGAAGCGGTCAAAAACGGAAGCAATGTTTTCCAACGGAATACCTTTGCCATTATCTTCGACAGAAAGTTCGACCTGATCGCCCTTATCCTTCAGGCGAACCGTGATCGTACCTCCGTCCAGCGTGAACTTGAATGCGTTAGACAAAAGATTGGCCAGAATCTTCTCCATCTTGTCCCTGTCCACCCATATACTGACAGAAGGACAGTCATGTTCGAACGTGAAATGTATCTGCTTGGCGGCAGCCATCGTATCGAAACAAGATTTCACTTCCGCCACAAAAGCGACTAAATCCACCTCGCCGACCCGCATATTCATTTTATTGCTCTCCACCTTGCGGAAATCGAGTAACTGGTCCACTACCCTCTTCAACCTCTCCGCATTTTTCCGGATAATGCGGATATCGTCGGCTAACGAAGAACCTTCGGGCGCCTCCTTCGACAGCTTGCCGAGCGGACCGAGAATAAGCGTCAGCGGTGTCTTGATCTCATGCGTGATATTGGTAAAGAATTGAAGTTTCTGAGCCGTCGACTTCTCTATATAACGATTTGCCTCGGCCAGTTCTTCTTTTTGCTGCTGTACCTGCAAGTTCGTGCGTTTCAGCTCACGGTTCTTCCGCTTCACCGTCCGGTTCACATGAATCACATACAAAGCAGACAAAAGCAACAGCCCCATCAACAAAAGGATGATGCTGACAGAGCTTTGGAGGAACGTATATTTGGAAAGCATGCTCTCCAAATTCTCCCGTTGCAACTCGATCTGGTGCTGATAATCGACCACCTGTTCGGACTGGATAAACAGCGTCCCAGCATTGTTCTTATCGATCAAGGCGGAAGAAAGTAAGTATTGCCGGGACACATCTTCCCCGTTCAATATCTGCATGGCTACGCGGATAGCTAAGCTCCCACCCGTCGGATACAGGATCGAAGCAGCCAACTCCCCGTGCATGACAGCCTCCAGCCCTGAACCGCGTCCCGAAACAGCATCGATGCCCACAAAGCGAATATGGTCCGCCAACCCGGGATGCTTCTTCTCGATTGCCCTGCGGGCAGCCATTGCCATCACATCGTTATGGGCGAACACCACGTCCACCTCCTCCAACGAATCCATTTTCGCAATCTCCTTCTCCACCGTTTCCGGCTTCCATTTTCCGTATATTTCCTTCACCTTGGTGCGGGAGTTCAAGACATCCATAAAACCGCGATGGCGATCTTGTGCCGGAGAAGAACCGGATAAGCCCCATACTTCCAGCACGGTAGGATATTTCTCTTTCACCTGGCGGTTCACGAAAAATGCCGCCTGACGACCGATCTCGTAATTATTGCCGCCGATATAAGTCGTATATTCGTCCGAACTGATCTTCCGGTCTACCAGGATAGTCGGGATACCGGCACGGTAGGCCTCAATCGCAATGGGAGTGACAGGTTCCGATTCGTTGGCGGAGATAATCAGCAGATCGACCTTCCGTTTTATCAGGCTGCGTATCTGCTCCACCTGCAACAAACTGCTGTCCGCAGCATCCTCGACCAACAGGGAGACACCCGGATATTCGGAGGCCTGCACCTTCATATCCAGCAACATCGACTTGCGCCAGGAACCCTCAAGTGTACACTGCGAGACGCCAATAACATACTTCTTCTTCTCCGAATCTGTTTTGCAGGAAAAACAGAATGCCAGAAGTAAGACCAGTAGAGCGTAATAAGTTAGAGCAGGTTTCATTCTGTTTTGTTTACAGGTTTCTGCAAATGTACGGAGAAATGGCATACCAGCCAATATTTATTTTGTACATTCGTCCCTCAGAAATCAATTATTCACATGAAGATCATAAACGAAGCTCTATTGGACGAAACGACCGGACGTGCCAAACAGTCGCCCCGGCTACGCATGAACTACAACTTTCATGAACGTTTGGACGATCCCGTCAACCGCCTGCTCAATGCCCTGGAGCCGGGAACCTACCTCCGTCCGCACCGTCATCTGAACCCTGCAAAGGATGAAATATTCCTTCTGTTACGCGGCCGCATTGCTGTTTTCCTCTTCGACAACAAAGGGGAAATCACCGAAACACAGATACTTGATCCGAAAGAAGGTGCCTACGGCGCCGAAATAAAAGCGGGAACATGGCACGGCCTGTTAGTCCTGGAATCCGGCTCTGTCATATATGAGATCAAGGAAGGGCCGTTCGCCCCGCTTGCTCCGGAGAATTTCGCTCCCTGGAGTCCGGCTCCGGAAGATACGGAAGGGGTGGAAAAATATATGGAACTATTGGGGAAAGCAATATAACCCCGGCAGGTTTATTATCTCCCCCGCCGCCTATCCCCTATCCCCCAAAAACCTATATCTTTTTCTCCCGAAAGATATAGCTTTTGAAGGAAAAAGGTATAGCTTTTTTGGGGGTTCGGAGAGCCTTTTTGAGGAAAAGGGCAAAAAAGGGCCAAAAAGGCATCGTGTGTTTTTGGGTGAAGGGGGGACGGTAACCTCTTACGGCTATAACACACTATACGATTGACAGACAACAATATAAATCCATACATATAACATCCTCCCCTCCTTTTCCCCTTCTTTTTATCTCCTTTTTGCCACGTCTTCCCTGCAAGGTAAACTACAAGGTGAACTACAAGCAAAACTACTCCGGAAAATCCTCCAACCGCCAGCATGGGTGGGAATACACCTGCGCATTTGAAATTGTAGCGGATGCCTTTTTTACCCTTTCGTGTCCTTTTATCTCGAAAGGAGGGGTACGCTTCTACATATCACACTAATAATCAATGCATAACAATTTCTCGATACCTGCCAGCACAAAGTCATTTGCCTGCAAGCCGAGTGTGTTCAAATACCAACATCTGACAATGCTTGCAGTCAAACTGCAACCGGAGGCACGTATCTTTATAAAGCAGATAATACGGCTCCTTATAGGGAGACTTGTTCTTCTGATAAGTAGGACACCACCCCATGCTGTAGCGCAGGCAGTGCTTGGTAAACATCAGCGGAACATCTTTCCGGGGAGACAGTTCGAAAGCCGGGTCAACCTGTTCCACCCCGTGGTCCTGGTAGAACGAACGGGCTTTCCCGTTGGCGACATTCCCCAAATACGTCAGGCTGCGTTCAGGGAAAGGTATCGGCTCGGACGGCCGCACACGTTTCACCGTCTCACGAGGATAACGGGCACGGCGAACTTCCAACAACTTCTCCACTCCTCTACGGCGCATATCGGCGAGCAGAGAAGAGGGAACGAACCAGTTTTCAGACAAACCGACCACCACCTCCGAGGCCTCGAAAGGGGTATTCCCCAACTTGGATAGCTGTGTCCGGATATTATCCTGTTGTTCACGGCGAGCCAACTCTTTTGCGAACGGCTCGGCCAGCATGATCCGTGCACCCGTCTCGTCCTCCATGCAAAGCGTAAAGCCGAAAGGATTGTCCAGGAACTCGATTTTCACAGACAGCCTGCGTTCGGCGGAAGGCTTGGCGAGCAGCTTATCAAAGACCTGGTCGAAATTGCGGTAAAGCGGAGTCTTGGGGGCAAGCTGCGGCATATCCAGCGGAAACACCCGGTTCGCCTCCACCCGGTTGACGCGGAAGCCCTCCAACTCGCCTTTCCTATTAAAGAAAACAAGCCCGTCTCCGTTGTTCAACTGCTTCAAGCCGGCCACGGTAAAAGAATTGCCTTTGATCTCCTTGACCGTCCCGACAGGTTCACCCAGCGATTTAGGCGTATTGAAAGCGGTAATATCCGCCGTCCGCCCCTCCAAAAGGAACGGGGTGAAGCCTCGGTTAAAGCTCTTTTCGGCTACCGGCTCGAACGTATAAGTGCTTCGTCCGGCAGAAGCACGGCGATATTCCGGACGGCGGGACAGGAGAGCGTCCAACTTCTTCCGGTAATAAGCTGTGATATTCTTGACATAATCGACATCTTTCAACCGTCCTTCGATCTTAAGGGAAGAGACACCTGCATCCAACAGGGCTTCCAACTGGTCGGAACGATTCATGTCCTTAAGCGAAAGCAAGTGTTTATGGGTGACGATCTCCGCTCCTGTCGCATCGACCATCGTATAGGGCAAGCGGCAGTATTGGGCGCACTCCCCACGATTGGCACTGCGTCCGCTCAAGGCGGCACTCAGGTAACATTGCCCGCTATAGCTGACGCATAGGGCGCCGTGCACGAATACTTCCAACGGGACGGTAGTCGCTTCCGCTATCCGGCGGATCTCATTCAGCGAGAGTTCACGTGCCAGCACTACCTGCGTAAAGCCGGCAGCCTGGAGAAAGCGAACCTTTTCCGGCGTGCGATTATCCGTCTGCGTGCTGGCGTGAAGCGGGATAGGTGGCAGGTTCAGCCGGGTAATCCCCATATCCTGTACGATCAGGGCATCTGTTCCGGCATGCCAAAGATCCCAGATCATCCGTTCGGCTTCCTCCAACTCCTCTTCTTTCAGGATCGTGTTGAGCGTAACGTAGATACGGGCTCCATACAGGTGGGCATAATCGCAAAGCTCGCGTATATCTTCCAAAGAATTGCCAGCAGCGGCACGCGCACCGAACTTGGGCGCACCGATATAGACCGCATCGGCACCGTGATTAATCGCTTCCATCCCACAATTAAGGTCTTTAGCCGGAGAAAGAAGTTCTATAGGACGGGATTTTATTTGCATGCTATTATTCTTATTTCTTGATTACAAATCGCCCAACTTGCTGATATCCTCGATACGGAACGGGGTTTCCTGATAGACATAGTAGTTCAGCCAGTTGGTGAACAGCAAATTGGCATGACCACGCCAACGGACCACCGGACCGAGGGCCGGATTGTTATTACGGTAATAGTTGCGGGGGACGGCAATCGGCAACCCCTTGTTCACGTCGCGCATATACTCGTCGTTCAGCGTATAAGGCGAGTATTCGGAATGCCCGGTGATAAAGAACTCGCGTCCTCCACGTGCCATCGCCATATAGACGCCCGACTCTTCGCTTTCGGACAAGAGCGTCAAATCGGGAACTTTCATCACATCCTCGCGGCGTATCTCCGTATGCCGGCTGTGCGGCACATAGAACTCATCGTCGAAGCCCCGGAAGATCGGCACATAAGGCTCGCGCAACGTATGGCGGAACACGCCGAACATCTTGGCAGGCAGATCATATTTGGGGACACCATAAAAATGGTACAACCCGGCTTGCGCCGCCCAGCATATATATAAGGTAGAAGTCACATGCGTACGTGCCCAATCGAATATCTCGGTCACTTCCTCCCAATAGTTCACTTCCTCGAAAGGCATCTGCTCTACCGGGGCACCTGTGATAATCATGCCGTCGTAGAAATCATCCTGCATCTCGTCGAAGTCTTTATAAAACTCCTGCATATGCTCGATCGGCGTGTTCTTGGGAGTATGGCCTTTTATCTTCATAAAGTCAAGCTCCACTTGCAGGGGTGTATTACTCAGGAGACGAACAAGGTCTGTCTCCGTCGTGATCTTCAGCGGCATCAGGTTCAGCACAACCACACGTAGCGGACGAATGTCCTGCTCGGACGCACGCAACGAGTCCATCACAAAGATGTGCTCTTTCTTCAACAGCTCAACGGCCGGTAAGTTCTTCTGTAGGTTTAAAGGCATCTTCTTTCCTTGATATTATTTATATGAGGCACAAAGATAGTGAGAATTTCTCTTCCTACCCATTGTCAAAATGATAGTATGACTGCATCTATTTCAAAATAATAGGGCATCTATCCGGAATTACACTTGCGGGTAATATTTTTTAACATTCAAATAGACAACAAATATCCTTTTCTACTATCAAATTGCCTTCCTTTGAAAATAAATCATTATTTCCCGCGTTAGTAGATGTATAACTTAAAATGGAATATGAAGATTCGTGCAATAGCTACGCTACTATTTATATTATTTTCGATATCTGCTTTCGGACAGGGACGTGCCAAAATCAGCGGTTACATCCGCGATGCAGACGGCAATCCGCTGGATTTGGTCAATATCCGAGTCAAGAACACGTTAAACGGGACGATGAGTAATGAAAAAGGCCACTACTCGCTTTCGGTCGCTACCGGCGACTCGGTGACGCTGATCTACTCATGCTTAGGCTACAACAAGGCCGAGAGGATCCTGCCTCTGGTAACCAAAGATATGCGGCTCAATGTGCAGATGAACTATACATCACTTGAACTGGGAGAAGTCGTAGCCACCGCCATCCGCAAGCAGACAACCACTCTCGAAACCCTGAATGCCGACCGCGTCAAGCTGCTCCCCGATCCTGCCGGAGGAAGTATTGAAAGCCTGGTCGTTACATTTGCCGGCGTTACTTCCAATAACGAACTGAGTTCGCAATACTCTGTACGCGGCGGCAGCTATGATGAGAACATCGTATATGTGAACGGACTGGAAGTGTTTCGTCCGCTGCTCATCCGTTCCGGACAACAGGAAGGGCTGAGTTTTATCAACCCGGACATGACAGAAGCCGTCAACTTTTCCGCCGGAGGATTTGAAGCCCGTTATGGAGACAAGATGAGTTCCGTACTGGACATCACCTACAAAAAACCGAAAGGATTCGAAGGTTCGGCCTCCGCCAGCCTGTTGGGGGCCAATGCTTATGTGGGAAGTTCTTCCGGCAAGTTCACACAGGTGACCGGTTTCCGTTATAAAACAGGGCGCTCCCTTTTGAAAACAACCGATACGGATGCCGAATATGATCCGAATTTTATTGACTTGCAGACCTATATGACCTACCAGTTTGCCCCAAAATGGGAGATCAACTTCCTCGGGAACCTGGCCATAAACAATTACAAATTCATTCCCCACACCCGCGAAACATCTTTCGGAACGGCTACAAACGCAAAGAAGTTCAAAGTGTTCATGAGCGGCCAGGAACGGGACAAGTTCGAGACGCTATTCGGAGCACTCACTTTAAAGCATAACCTGAATGAGAATACGGAACTCGGCTTGCAGGCATCCGCATTCACCAGCAAGGAAGAGGAAGGATATGATATCGCCGGAGATTACTGGCTGGGAGATGCAGCCGAAGAAGGCGGCGGGGAAATAGAGAATCTATCCATAGCACGCTATAACGAGCACGCCCGCAACCGACTGCACTCCAACATCATGAATGTCGGACACTATGGTATCGCCCGCATGAAAAACAATACGTTGAAATGGGGTGCCACCGTCCAGTTGGAAAAAATCAACGACAAGATCAGTGAATGGGAAAAACGCGATTCTGCCGGCTACTCGCTACCGCAAGGAGGCGGCAATGTCAACGTGATCGCCAACCTTTTCTCAGATAATGAACTGGAAAGCACACGTATTTCCGGCTATTTGCAGGATGTATTCAAGTTCCGTACCAAACAAGGGCTGTTCACGCTGGTCGGTGGTGTACGCGGTAGTTACTGGAGCTATAATAAGGAATTTATATTCAGTCCGCGTGCTTCAATCGGTTTCATTCCGAACTTCGACCAGAACCTGACATTCCGCTTGGCTTCCGGCCTGTATTATCAGTCTCCGTTCTATAAGGAATTGCGTACGACCGTGCAGGACGAACACGGCAACAGTATCATACAACTGAACAAAAATCTTAAATCGCAGCGCTCCATCCATGTCATTGCAGGAGGCGATTATACATTCCGGGCATCCGGCAGGAATTTCAAAGTCAGTGCCGACATGTATTACAAAAAGTTGGATAACCTGAATCCTTATACGGTGGATAATGTCAAAATCCGATATTACGGTGAAAACTGCGCTGAGGGCCATGCGATGGGACTCGATGTCAAATTCTTCGGTGAATTTGTTCCGGGTACGGACTCCTGGATCAGCTTCTCCCTGATGAAAGCGGAGCAGAGCATCCGGGGGAGCGAATATGTCCCGATGCCAAACAGCCAAGGTTATAATGTTTCGCTTTTTTTCCAGGATTATTTTCCCGGTTACAAACGCGTCAAGCTGAACTTGAAAGGCGTCCTGTCCGGCGGCCTTCCCGTCACAGCCCCGCGCACAGGCTATGAGGACGGCTATTTCCGCACTCCGACCTACAAACGTGTAGACCTCGGTTTCTCTTACCAGCTTGCCGGGGGAACGGATGCGATTATGGACCGCGGATTCTTCCGCAATCTCAAGAACATTTGGCTCGGGCTTGACATTTTCAACCTGTTTGACATAAAGAATACAAGTTCCTATTATTGGATTACCAACATAGACAACCACCAGTACGCGATCCCGAATTACTTGACCGGTCGGCAGTTGAATGTCCGTCTGATTGTTGACTTTTAAATTTATGATTTATGATTTATGATTTATGATTTGCGATCGGCACATAAATCATAAATCATAAATCATAAATCACAATTTTTCTTTCCTAATTCATAAAAAAGTGTACCTTTGTCCACATAGAACAAAAAACAATATTAAATCACTAAATTATTATTGACATGGAACTTACACATATCGAACATTTGGGTATCGCAGTGAAGAGCATCGAAGCTTGTCTGCCGTATTATGAAGAAGTTTTGGGATTGAAATGCTACAACATCGAAGAAGTGGCAGACCAAAAAGTAAAAACCGCCTTCTTTAAAGTTGGCCAGACTAAGATCGAATTATTGGAACCGACAAGCGAAGACAGTACAATCGCTAAATTCATCGAAAAGAAAGGCGAAGGTATCCACCACATCGCATTTGCCGTTCCCGACGTACAGGCAGCATTGAACGAAGCCGAATCAAAAGGTGTCAAGCTGATCGACAAAGCTCCTCGCGGAGGTGCAGAAGGCTTGGACATCGCATTCCTTCACCCGAAATCGACTTGCAGCGTTCTGACCGAACTTTGCATGCCGGGAAAATAAAAAACAATGGACAATTGAAAATGGACAATGGACAATTATTTGATGCTATTTAATTGTCAATTGTCAATTATCAATTGCCAATCAAATAAGTTCATTTCTAACAACAAATCTATAGTACAATGAGTAACCAACTTGAAAAAGTAAAGGAGCTTATCGCCCTTCGCGAAACAGCTCGTTTAGGTGGGGGAGAAAAAAGAATTGAATCTCAGCACAAAAAAGGCAAATACACCGCACGCGAACGTATTGCCATGTTGCTGGATGAAGGAAGTTTTGAAGAATTCGATATGTTCGTACAACACCGTTGTACAAACTTCGGTATTGAAAAAACTAAGTATCTGGGCGACGGTATCGTAACAGGTTACGGTACGATCGACGGACGCCTGGTCTATATTTATGCGCAGGATTTTACCGTGTTCGGTGGTGCTTTGTCTGAAGCGCTGGCCATGAAGATCTGTAAAGTCATGGATCAGGCTATGAAGATGGGAGCTCCCGTTATCGGCTTGAACGACTCGGGTGGCGCACGTATCCAAGAAGGCGTAAACGCTTTGGCCGGTTACGCAGAAATCTTCCAGCGTAATATCTTAGCATCCGGTGTTATTCCTCAGATTTCCGGTATCTTCGGTCCATGTGCCGGTGGTGCGGTTTATTCTCCTGCCCTGACAGACTTCAACATTATGACTCGTGGAACAAGCTATATGTTCCTGACCGGTCCGAAAGTAGTAAAAACAGTTACAGGCGAGGACGTTACACAAGAACAGTTAGGTGGAGCAAGCGTACACACGACCAAATCCGGTGTGGCCCACTTTGCAGTTGATACGGAAGAAGACGGTTTGCAATTGATACGCAAATTGATTAGCTTCCTGCCACAGAACAACCTGGAAGAAACTCCGCTGATCGAATGTAAAGATCCGATCGACCGTCTGGATGACAACCTGAACGACATCATCCCTGACAATCCTAACCAGGCTTATGATATGTACGACGTAATCGGAACCATCATCGATAACGGTGAATTCCTGGAAGTACATGCCGACTATGCCAAGAACATTATCGTAGGTTTCGCCCGTTTCAACGGCCAGACTGTCGGTATCGTAGCCAACCAGCCGAAAGTAATGGCAGGCTGTCTGGAC
>OAVX01000204.1_pt1 | contig 53563 bp, 36 predicted proteins | sample 1476471 | NCBI WGS metagenome assembly OAVX01 (sample SAMEA2580114, study PRJEB22360) | human gut metagenome | biome: human gut; feature: human-associated habitat; material: faeces | place: Denmark | collected 2008/2010
ATGCAGAGAAGGCTGACCGCTATACCGTTTCGTTTGGTATCAACGGAAAGCTGACAGAGAAACTGTCAGTGCAGGTGAAAGCAAACAGCAGTTTTGATGGTTACTTTAAGACAGATGCGGAAGGAATACTGGGTATCCGGTATGACTTCTGATAACAGCCATCGCTGATGCTGCAGGGAGAAGGAGGGGCAGAACAGCGCCCCTCCTGACAGGGCAGTATGGTCAGGGCTGGCAACGCTGCCTGCGTGGAATATCCGGTTTCACTCCTGACTGCGCGCCAGTAATTGATAATGATTTCATGTCATCTGACTGATTTTAGATGGAGACGGGCGACAGATTCATCTTCTGCCCAGTAAATCCGTTCAGCAACCATGGCTTCAGGGTTTAGCTGTACGTCGCGTAGTACACGCTCTTTGAAGCGCAGATACCCCCCCTTATCAATGAGATGTCCCATATGGAGGTAAACCGGTTTGCCATCCAGCATTTCTTTTTCAAATTCAAACAGATTGGTGATGACCTGTCTGATGACATCCTCAGTAACCTGGTTCAGGAAAATTTTCCCTGCCCGTGGCGTTTTTTTACCGGTTCTCCCGCCCAGACGGACCTGCCAGAATTCCTGGGGCTGACGCTGCCAGGCAAGGGTGGGACATGCCAGAACACATTCTCCGCACCCGATACAGAGCGATTCCTCCTTTGTGGCTTTGCCATTTTTTAATGACAGACACCCCACGGCGTGGTGAGCACAGGCTTTCACACAGGCACCGCATCCAATGCAACGTTCTGCCGTAAAACGCATTCTGGCCACACCAATAATGCCAAAGTCTGACATGGAGGCTTTGGCACAGTCATTCGGACACCCGGCAATGACGGTTTTCAGGTGATAGGCACTGGGATAAATCAGCTTTTCCAGCCGCCGGGATAAACCTGTGGTGTCGGTATTGGCTTTCTGGCAAATCCGGTTACCCTGGCAGGCGACAATGTTGCGTCCGCCAATCGCCAGGTATCCGGCTTTCGGATCATCAACCTGAACATCACACAGCTCCATTTCAATTTCGCGAATGAAAGGTTCCAGTGCGGCATTCACTTTGTCGATATCTTCGTAACGAATACCGGGCATGGCCAGTTTCTGGCGGGTGGTCAGATGGATCTGACCGTTACCCCAGGTTTCCGCAATCTCGCGCGCCACCGTCAGCAGGTGCGCGGGCAGAATGCCGCCGGGAATACGTACGCTTATCATGGCTTCGCCGCGGACTTTGGACAGGCGATATTCGTTGTTTGCCCGGGCCTTAATGATATCAATATCCACACTCATCATTTTTTCCTCAGTCTGCAAACTGACGGGCTACGGCATAGTTGAAAACCGGGCCATCGACGCAGACGTAGACATCCCCCATGCGGCAGTGACCGCATTTCCCCACCGCACAGGCCATCCGGCGTTCATAATCCACCCAGATTTGTTCCGGCTGCAGCCCTTTTTCCAGCAACATCTGTACAGTGAATTTAATCATCACGGGAGGACCAACAACAATCGCCTGCATGGTACTGATATCTTCAAATGTCAGTGCTGCCAGATGGTCAGTGACCCGCCCGGTACGGTAACGTTCATCCGCCTCGCCTTCATCCAGGGTCAGAATGAGATTGTGGTGCCGGTGCCAGTTCGCCATTTCCTGTTTGTACAGTACACAGTCCCGGTTTTTATAACCGAAAATCATGTCAAGCTGGTTGATTTCCTGCGGGTTTTCGACGAAATAGCGCATTAACCCCTTGACCGGCGCAACGCCAGTACCGCCGGCAATGACCACCAGAGATTTGTGGCGGAAGGCATCGACAGGATAGCCGTTACCATAACAGCCACGAAGCCATACCCTGTCGCCTTCACGGAGGGTAAAAAGCGCGCCGGTCACTTTGCCGACATTGCGGATAAGCAGGTCTATCCAGCCCTCTCCGCAGTCAGAAACAGAAATGGGCGCCTCCCCGACGCATGGCAGGGAGACTTCGACAAACTGTCCCCAGCGGGCCGGAAAATCGACTTCCACACGAAAATTCCACTCCTGTGGTGTATGACGGGTGATGGAAATAATGCGGTATGCAGCAGGCAAAAGGCTGTGCTTTTCTTTATCATGACAGGAACACGTTGACACAGGTTATGCCTCCCCGGAGAGTGCCTGCCGGACCGCGGCAGTCATTTTATTGATAATACGTGAGAATTTAATGTACTGAGGGCAGCGGTCATCGCAGCGTCCGCAGCCCACGCACATATGCTCAATACCATTGCGGGCTTTGTAATCATTGACTTTATGAAGTGCACGGTAACGTAAACGTTCTCCCGCAGACTGGCGAAAACTGTGTCCGCCGGCCATATCGCTAAAACCCGGTACCATACAGCTGGCCCACTGGCGACGGCGTTCACCGCGCTGAGGATTTTCGTCATAAGCCACATCAAAAACGCTGTAGCAGGTACAGGTCGGACACCCGGTTGTGCAGCGTCCGCATCCAATACAGCGGCTGTTGTACTCATCCCAGAGCGGATGATTGATAATAATGTCGCGAACTCTTTGGGGGGACTGACAGATTTTTTCAGGGAGGGTAACCTGTTCCGGATTTTCGCTGACGAAGACAGGCTCATATTCTGTGCTCTGTCCCATTCCCTGTAAGGCCTTTTCAAAAAAAGCATCCTTGATAAAAACACTGGCGCCGTCATCACTGAATCGCATTGCTGCACTGTAATTATCGGTTTTATTGCTCCCCATGGAGACACAGAAACAGTTTTCAAAACTTTGCGGGCACTCAATCAGAACAAAACGAATATGGTCGCACAGTCGCTGATAAGTGTAATCAGAATTATTCCCATTAGATAAGTACATATAATCCAGTCGCGACATGGCATTGATGTCACAGGCGCGGGCAAATATCAGTACTGGCGTGGTATCCGTCTCCGCAATCTGGATAGTGTCTTTATTAAAATAAAAGAGTGTTTCTGTTATCGGTGAAATAACCGTATTGGGTGACATGTGGGATTTCTCCTGCCAGACCAGGTCATCCCATCCCCGGATTTGCTGATAAATAATATTATCCGTATCAGCAAAACGCCCGCCGCGAAACTCGGCAGAAGGTGCCAGGACGCGCCATCTCGTGTTCAGTCTCTGGATTAACAGACTGAACTCTTCAGGCGTGATTTTAACCGCCATCACATACTCCATTACCTGTCAGTGAAGAATATATTGAGAAAATAATGCTTCTTTTTTTACGCTAACTCTGAAGCGTTAACAGTAACAACGGAAAAAACAGATTTTTGTTATCACTATAATCAATAAGTGGTGTTGCAGGTGCCTATATGGAATAACATCGTTGTACGATGTCCACCGGAACAATAAATGCTGTTTTCGCTCACGCATGCGGTACAGTGACGGGAACACATTGTAGTGGTCAAGTAATATTGGCCACGGTTTTACAGTAAGAACGGTATCTGTTCTCTGATTCTTCTGGCGTCAACCCACCATTGTAATAGTGAGGCCTGACGCTATTGTAATAATTCAGAATATAACAGCTGATTTGCTGCCGGGCTTCGTCTTTGCCTGCGTAGCCATCGGTTGGCACCCATTCTATTTTCAGACTGCGGAAGATGCGTTCCATTGGACTGTTATCCCAGCAGTTTCCCCGTCGGCTGACACTTTGCTCTATCCTGTAACGCCAAAGAAGTTGTTGATATTTCAGTCCTGTAAACTGACTTCCTTGGGCGCCCTTCTAAGAGTCAAGCCGTTATCGGGATGCTGTTGATCTGCCTGTTTTGATTACGCAGTAATGTATAAACTTCGCGTGAGATATAGCGCTTCAGGCAGCGTATTGCTTCCATTTTTGTATGCCCTTCCGCTACTCGTCTGGCGACATATTCCTTCGTTTTATCGTCAGTTCGCAAACGTCCGATGGCAATGATGTGAAGTGCACTATTTTCAGCACGATCTCCACCCCGGTTAAGTCGGTAACGATTCGTTTTTCCTGAAGATACGGGAACAGGGCTGACACCACACAGTGCCGCAAAACCTGATTCTGATCTTAATCGTTGGGGATTGTCTCCTGCCGTGATCAGCAACTGCGAAGCGCTTTCGTATCCAATAGCATTACGTTTAATCAGTTCAGGCGCCAGCTCATCGACAATTGCCGCAATCATGACATCCAAATCAGCGGTTTCGTCATGTAACTCGAGATAGCGTCGGGCAAGGGACTTTAATGAAATACGATAAACGTTGGTAACATTGCGGTATTCACTGGCATCAGGCCGCCAGGATCCCAGAGTCCTGATGCGCTGCATGCGCGTCATATTTCTGAGCCGTTCACGTAATTCATCCGGGGCAGAGATAATATTGGAATGGATAATCTGGAGAGCGACTCTGCGGGCTGATATTGCTATTTTTCGGCAAGTTTTTAATACCCGCAGAGACTCAATCATGCCATTGCGCGTTTTGGGCGTGACGGTTCTTATTCCGGAGAATGCGGCGTGAGCGGCACATTCAGCATCAATCGTGTCACTTTTACCCCGTTTGCGTCGCTCCATCCGATCTGGCGCAGTCACCTCAAGAACTTCTAACCCTGCATTCTGTAAATAGCGAAGCAGACCTGATCCATAGGTGCCTGTACACTCAACACCAATTCGCTTTAATGCCCCAAACGAAGTCATACATGCCAGTATCTGCCGGTAACCTTGCCGTATTGTGGAGAAAAACTGGGTCCCCAGAACTTTATTGTTCTGATCTACGACAGCGGCAACGTGCAGATCTTTATGTGTATCCACGCCACCCACAACAACAGTTTCCGTAACTTTACCTGCCATAACAGAGCTCCTGTGAGGAAACAGAGTTGAATCTCCAGACTGATAACCCGGACAGGCCAGTAACGAGACAAGCCGTCAGGTCTTTCTTGGGTCACGCGCACCGGTGAGGAGATGCCTCGCATGAAGGCGCTTCCGGTAACCGACGAGTCCAGGGCAGGACACAAGAGGTCGATCGCTGTGTGAGTCAGGATGCGGGAAGGTCTTCACTGCATCAGTAATCACACCAATTGGGTTAAACGGCAAACTGAGTGGTGGTAAAGACTTACATCGGCATTATTACTGTCGCTGTGGAACATGACATCACGCGGTTGACCACGCATTTCATAGGCCATCCGCAGGGCACTGCTTAACAGTGCGGTATTGGCATCCGCTGACAGACCCCAGCCGACAACCTTGCGGGCAAAAGGATCCATGACGACCACCAGATAGCACCAGCGATTTCCTGCCCAGATATACGTAATATCTTCGCACCATACCCGGTCTGGCTCCGGCACAGCAAACTGACGCTCAAGCAGATTCGGCAGGCTGGTATGCTCCTGGCGGGCATTTTTGTACTGATGTTTTCCGGGCTGGCACCTGCTCAGGTTCAGGTATTTCATCAGCCGCCCGGCACGATAACGGCTCATCGGGATGCCATTTTGAATCTGCGTATCTGCCAGAGTGCGCGCACCTGCGGAACCCTGACTCTGGTTCCAGGCACGGCGTATTACGCTATACAACCTGACTCGCGCCGGATCAATGGTATCGCGCCGCTTCTGCCAGTACCGGTAACTGCTGCGATGTACGCCCAGAGCAGCACAAAGGCTGACAACTGTGTGGCTGCCGCTCAGTCTGGTAACTATCGCAAACCGTTCAGCGAGTCGGACATCAAGAGCGCGGTAGCTTTTTTAATATCGTATTTTGTTCCTCCAGACGATGAACCTGCTTTTTCAGCTCACGAATATGGTTGCTGCTCTGATTTGAGTGGTGATGCAGAAGGCGTGATACCCTGACGTTCCCGCCTGAGCTGACGTACCCATGCCTCCAGAGTAGAGGAACCAACATTCATAGCTTTACTGGCGTCCCGGTATGAGTAACCTTTATCAATGATAAGTTGGGAGCATTCCAGCTTAAACTCAGGAGAGAAGGTACGCTTTGTTTTCTTGTTCATTAAGTCACCTGTTTTATGTTGTGGTGAGAATATCACCTTTAATCAGGTGGCCAAATTTACTGTGTCACTACAGAACAACAATGAACGATTAATAAACACAATTCCGGATGACATAACTGGTGTCAGGATACACAGTGAACAGAAACGAATCAGATGCAGATAAGCTTGTAGTTGTTTTATTATAATTTTCGTGTGAGATGGGAAACGTACATGGCTCAAAATGAGCATAACACGAAGCTGACAACAGGACTGACTGAATGAAAAAAAGATGAAAGATTCAAGTTAAAAAACGGACATTCTGGAGCAAAAAAATATAACACATTATATTCCAGCCATATTGCTTCTCTTACCTGTCTGGTGCGGCATTACCATGGAAAAGGCATAAATATACCATAGATTGTCCCTGCAGATGTCGACGTTAATGCTAGGATGTTATTATTACTATAATCACCTACAAAAAGTGAACTGATCCTCCGTTTCGTGTCACTCGATAATCCCTGCCTGTCTCAACAGAATCTCCATTTTTTTCTTAAATAGGCCGTAATAATCACCGGGCACACGGCCCCTAATCCAGCGGTTTCCCTGCAGCCAAATGGGGAGGCATCTGAAGGGCTGGCTAACATCGTCCGATGAGTGAACCGTATAGTACATACCTTCGGCGCTCATAGCGGCGAGAATGAGCGCGAATTCCCGTTCCGTGCACGGACTATTTCTGGATAACCATTGCATCAACACGAACAAACCAGAAGACCTGCTTTTGTTCTCAGCATCCACAAAGAACGGAGTATTCAGGTCTGCACAGCATTCAACGGCATCATCAAAATTATCAAAGCGCAGAACATCTGCTTCTACTTCATAAAAAAATCATTTTCGTGAAGTTTCATAACATCGTGGGGAATTTACTTCTTTGAGAAGCGAGTTTTCGTATACGGGGGGTAGTTGGACGGGCTATATAACTAACTGAAACACAATGATATTGCTTGTTTTTATAACGGTAATTGCAGACCATGACAAGCCGCAACCATCAGGCTGCCTACTCGATTAATTGATAGCTGGCTAAAAAAAGAATAAGGAAAACTCCGGCTGTTCCGGCACAGATCTCCTGTCTGTTGCGATATTTGATAAGAAATGAAGCTGTTTACGTCAATAATATTTTATTATCAAGGCTAAAAACAATTGCGCGAACAATAATGCGATGCTTCATAATAAATAAAGTTAATATAACGGTGGTGTGTTGATTGGTTTTTTAGTTAATTGATGTTAATGATGATGTTAAAATAAATGATACATAATGTAAAGCAAAGCAAAACCGATCAGTTATAGCGATCGATTTTTGCTTGTGTGATAGCTTTTATCTATTATAATTTGTTTTTTGATCGTTTTTGTCGATCGGGTAATGTTGATGTTATATAATGCAAACTAAGGGTTGCCATGAGGGCTTTGCATACTTGGCAATATTAATTCTAATAATTTAACGGATATATCATGAATAATAGATAATTATCTAGAGTATGGCCTATTAATGAATGGGTTATAGCATCTGATTCTTGATGACACATCTAAAATATAGATGTGTTAACCCTCTTGTTATATTTAACCAAATGATATTGTTGGGCATTTTTGAATGCAAGCTAATAAAAAGGGAAATATTTATTCATATATGCAAAACAGAAAATCACTCCAGTTACCACTAGGTAAAACAAAGACTACAGTCTTATGTGGGATTATATCTGCAACTCTGGCTTCATTATCTGTCCAGCCTGTTTATGGCGCGAAAAAGGAAATAAATCTTTCTGAAGGAAATCCTGTTGATATATCTGAAAATATTACTGGTACTGATGGTGCCAAGGGGACTGGTCATGGTAATGGTGGTGATGGCGAAGACGCTCTTCTTATTAACGTTGTAGCAGGTTCGTCACAACAGGAAAATATTCTGTCTGTTAATGCTGGGAGTTCCGTTCGCGGTGGTGAAGGTGGCTGGGGAGGAGGAGCTGTTTCGGACAGCAAAGGTTCTACCGGGGGAAAAGGTGGTTCAGCTATCACCGGGAGTAATTTTACACTTGCTAACTCTGGTTATATTTCCGGTGGTCGTGGTGGTATGGGGGCTTATGGTAATGGTGGCGGAGATGGTGGTGTAGCTGGCGCTGGTGTTTCTGGGGATAATCTCATCATTACTAATGCAGGGCACATCACTGGTGGTCGGGGGGGAGAGCCTGGTGCCAGTGGATACGGCGATAAAAGCGGCGGTTTAACGGGGACTCCGGCTGTTGGAGGGACCGCCATATCTGGCAATCATCTTCAGATAAGCAATAATGGAAATATTACTGCCGGGCAGGGAGGTAGTGGTGCATGGTGGGCAGTATGGGGATCTGCTGGCGGTACAGGAGGAAATGGCGGAGCTGCCATTTCTGGAGATTATATTGAGATAACAAATAATCAGAATATTATCGGTGGTCAGGGAGGTACTGGTGGCCAGGGTGGCCAGGGGGGAGTGCATTTTACTGATGATAAGAACATTAACGGAAGTACAGGTGGTAGTGGTGGCACCGGGGGGGCTGCTATATCCGGGAGTAATATTGAGATAAATAATACGGGATATATAACAGGTGGCCCGGGAGGAACTGGTGGTAAAGGAGGGACTGGTGAGGGGGGTTATATAGATTCAGACCCATTGGGTAATGGTGGTAATGGGGGGACGGGTGGCAATGGAGGTTTCGCTGTATCCGGAAATAATATCCACATAAATAATTATGGATATATTACTGGCGGTGGTGGCGGTGGTGGCGGTAATGGTGGTCGCCCTGGTGAAAATTATGATACCGGAATTACTGCAGATGGAGGCAATGGTGGCAACGGAGGCAATGGTGGTGCTGCTATATCCGGGAGTAATATAACGATCAACAATTATGGCAGTATTCGACCAGGTCGTGGGGGGAATGGGGGGCATGGGGACGACACTCATTTCTCCGGAGGCAATTCAGGTGACAGAGGACAGGATGGTAATACAGCAATATTACTGAAAGGAGGTTCTAATTCATTGAATCTTTTTTCCGGTTCCTCTGTTCAGGGGGATATTGTTCTGGATAGTGCCGGAAATGGTGCTGATGGTAACTCTTTGAGTATTACAAATAAAGATTCTGTCAGTTCAGTTATAACAGGCAATCTGAATGCAGGTACAGATACACATGTTTTTGTTTCAGGTGCTGATGTCACTTTAAGTGGAAATTCAGTGTTTGGTGAAAATTCGTCACTGAACATGAGCACTGGCTCCAGCCATTTAACCTCCAGTTCTGTTCAGTTTAATAATAATGCGATATTGAATATTGATACTGGTATGAAAATCTGGAGACAAACTGAGCACAGTCTGTTGACAACCTCTAATGGTATAACAGGACTCTCTGATGAAAATATTTATCAGCATAATAGTTTATTGAGTGATGGTGCTGAGGATTATGTTTTAACATCTCTTAGTGGTAACGGGGCGGCTATAAATGAAGTCACTTCTTCTCTGAGATGGAATGACTCTTCAGGAAAAGGATATGGCACGTTTGACCTGAGAAAAGATGCAGTATTAGAACTGGAGGTGCAGCTTGCTGATAATAACGCTGTTCATTTATCGTCTGGCTGGGATGGAAAAACGCTGACTAAAGCTGGTGAAGGTACGCTGGTTCTGTCTTCTGAAAATACTTACACAGGAGTAACAGATATTCGCGGTGGCAATGTCCTCATGAACAGCAACAGTGCTCTGGGACAGACCAGTGAAATTCGCCTGGCTGCTAATACCCAACTGGACATGAACGGCCACAGCCAGACTGCCGGTAAACTGAACGGTGCTGCAGGCTCTGTACTGAATATCAATGGCGGTGATCTGACTCTGACCAGTGGTGGCATATCTGCCGGCACACTCACCGGCTCCGGCTCCCTGAATCTCAGCAGTGGTGAGTTCAGTATTACTGGTGCCAGCAGTACCCTGACCGCCACCACTATGGTCGGAGAAAAGGCTACGGTGAAGGTGCATGATAATGACAGTCTGGGTACAGGAACTGTTAACACTGCAGGTACACTGATTCTGGGTAATGCAGGTGCCCCTGTCATGCTTGCCAGCAGCCAGGTCAATATTACTGAGAACGGAACACTTTCCGGCTATGGTGGTGTCGCAGGGAATGTGACCAACAGCGGCACTCTTGACCTGAGAGCTGATGCTCCGGGTAATGTGCTGACTGTTGGCGGCAACTACACCGGTAATAACGGCACGCTGCTCATGAACACCGTTCTGGGAGATGACAGCTCTGTAACGGATAAACTGGTGATTAAAGGTGATGCATCCGGTCAGACCCGTGTGGCTGTTACTAATGCCGGCGGTACAGGAGCACAGACACTCAATGGTATTGAACTGATTCATGTCGACGGTAACGCCGACAGTGCTGAATTCGTTCAGGCCGGTCGTATAGCTGCAGGTGCTTATGATTACAGGCTGGGACGTGGTCAGGGAAGCAACAGTGGTAACTGGTATCTGACCAGCGGCAAGAACACGCCGGACCCGGAACCAACACCGACGCCTGACCCGGGCTCTAAACCTGAACCTGCGCCGGGTGGTTATGATAATGACCTGCGTCCGGAAGCGGGCTCCTACACGGCAAATATGGCTGCAGCGAACACCATGTTTGTGACCCGTCTTCATGACCGTCTGGGGCCGGTGCAGTACACCGATGTCATGACCGGTGAGACGAAAAATACCAGCATGTGGATGCGCCACGAAGGAGGACATAACCGCTGGCGTGATGGTACAGGTCAGCTGAAAACACAGGGTAACCGTTATGTTGTTCAACTGGGGGGAGACATTGCACAGTGGGGCTGGGGAGAAACTGGCCGCTGGCACCTTGGTGTTATGGCCGGTTACGGTAACGACCATAACAATACGGACTCTGTGCGCACCGGATACCGCTCAAAAGGCAGTGTGAACGGATACAGCACAGGTCTGTATGCAACCTGGCTTGCCAGTGATGAAACACATAACGGGGCTTATCTTGATACGTGGGCACAGTACGGCTGGTTTGACAACCATGTGAAAGGTGACGGACTGCCGGGCGAGTCCTGGAAGTCAAAAGGCCTGACTGCTTCGCTGGAAACTGGTTATACCTGGAAAGCAGGTGAGTTCAGCGGCAGTCATGGCAGCCTGAATGAATGGTATGTTCAGCCTCAGGCACAGGTTGTCTGGATGGGTGTAAAAGCAGATGAACACCGTGAAAGCAACGGTACCCGTGTTGAGAGCACCGGTGACGGTAACGTCCGTACCCGTCTGGGTGTAAAAACCTGGATTAAGGGACACAACAGAATGGACGACGGTAAATCCCGTGAGTTCCGTCCGTTCGTGGAGGTGAACTGGCTGCACAACACCCGTGAATTTGGTACCCGCATGAACGGCGTGACGGTACATCAGGACGGTACCCGCAATATCGGGGAAGTGAAAGCCGGTGTTGAAGGGCAGATAAATGACCGTCTGAACCTGTGGGGTAATGTGGGTGTTCAGGCTGGTGACAAGGGGTACAGCGACACCTCAGCCATGCTGGGTGTGAAGTACACTTTCTGAGTACGGTGAATATCCGACTGACAGGAGCAGGCCACGGACGGCTGCGACTGTCTGATCCACGGCCCATGGCTTACAGTTTACTGATAATGTTTTGACTGAAAATGAATAACAGTAATATTCCCTGTTATGTAAGAAGTAATATAGAAGGGCATAATATCACTGCTCATATATGGGTGTATCCGTCACTGACAGAGGTTGAATGTGAGGTGCTTGAATTATTAGTGAAAGGCTATTCGGTTACCCGGATATCAGAGAGCAGGTTTCGCAGCGTTAAAACAGTTTCATTACAGAAACATCAGATTTATAAGAAGCTGGGGATCCGTAATGACATCACATTCTGGCTGGATCTTTCATTATCTTCCTGTGTAAAAATGAAATTTACCTATAAAGAGGGAACAGTTAAAGAATCACCACTATCATGTCTGAATAATGTATCAAATATCGCGCATAACATTTCATGTAAGAATCCTCAACAGGAGTGAGGTTGCTTCCGTGATAAAATCAGATAAATATTTCTTACTGGTATAGACCTGGACATTGTCCCACGGCCCCGGTACGGCCGTGCTTTTTTTACAAGAGAAACATTCATGCAGAAGAAATGATATTTACGTTAATTTTTAAATATCAGATATTTATTTACTAATGATAAGACCAGACAGAGAAATTCATGAGACAGAGGGCGATAAGAGTGAAACATGAATTTATATCTGCAGACAGGCTTTTACGTGCGCTCAGTAATGGGGAGTTTGAGCCGTATCTCCAGCCAATAGTTTTTGCATCAGATCTGAAATTATCCGGCGTTGAGTTGCTGGTTCGGTGGCATATGCCAACAGGAGAAATCATTCCGCCGACATACTTTATAAACCGTGCAGAGTCTGCTAATTTATTGCTACCTCTGACAGCAAAAATATTGAATCGGACGGTAGACAGACTTTCAGAAATTAAAACCATGCTGCCGCGTAGTTTCAGGCTTGCAGTGAACGTGACGCCGGGACTACTGGCTGAACGCGAATTTACTCGAATGTGCCTGGAGTTAATAGAAGGAAACGATATACAACTGATTCTGGAATTGACAGAGCAGCAGCCATTTTATATGAACAGGCAGATTGAACAGATATTTTGCAGGCTGAGTAATGGAGGCGTGAAATTTGCCCTTGATGATTTTGGAACCGGGTATTCAGTTCTGTCGTATCTGAAACACTTCCCGATTAGTTATATAAAAATAGATAAAAACTTCACACAAAACGTCCTGAGTGAAAAAACATCGAGGTATATTGTGGAAAGTATTATCGGACTGGCAGAAAAAATGGATATTGATTCGGTTGCAGAAGGGATAGAGTCGCAGGAGCAAGTTACTTGTCTGAAAGACCTTGGAGTGAATTATCTTCAGGGCTATTATTTCGGAAGACCGGAAAAACTGCTTTCATTCTGTAATCAATATGATGGGCGCTGGTAATAGCGAACACGCATATTATTGAAAATAGCTCTCAATCATTGGCGCTGACATATATCAGGTAAGCTTTGAGCGAAATGTCATTATTAAATTTATAAATCATTAAAGAATTTAATATTACAGACTATTAATAATGTTTGTAATTATTTTTATTTATAAAATCTATTATGGAAAGGATTGGTTGAGTGTTATCTAATTGTGTTTTTATTGTGTTTTATGTTTCTTTAATGTGTGAATTATGTTTTTCAATGGTTTTTTGTGGCTAATTATGTGTGTTTGTTAATGGTGGTAGATCGTTGTTATCGATCGATTTGTTTCAATTGATTTGCGCTGGCTATTGATGTGGTCTAATCGATCGTTTTTGTCGATCATGAGTGCATTTTTTGATACACTGTCGTTCAATCAATAACAGAGTAGTTTTTAGCAATGTTAGTTATCTATTGATTCGAACATCTGTATACCTCTTTAAGGTGATACCCGACCTGCGATTAAATATTTTTATCAAACTGATTAAAGTCAGACATCAATAAGCGGCACTCATATACAGAATAACCATTTGTGATTGTTCTTTATGTGTCTGTCGTTATTGACTGAATGATTTCTGCCAGATATTGGTTGAGTGACAGAAGATATGGTGCTTATAACAACGACAAAAAATATTTATCTAATCAAAGCATTAGAAAACGTGTTCTTTGCTGCTTTTTCTGATGTTTGCGTTATCTCTGTTGATGAATTTTCTTTTCTGGAGAGTGAGGCCGGTACACACTTATTGCGTAACAGGCGAGTTGTACTTTTACCTGTGTTTCCGGATGATGATCTTACGACAAGTCTGTTGTCTTTGCGTTTTGTAAACCAGTGGCTGGATAAACGGCTCCGGAACTATAAATATAATATTCCCTGTGTGATTTGGGGAAATGGAGGTGGACTGATTCATAGCGGGGTGCCTTGCATTCCCTGGAAATTGACGTATGAGAAGTTATGCACAAGCCTGGCAAACTATATAACTAACTGGAATTCGGGAGTTAATTATCGCGTTGTCAGGAAAGTTTCGTTTATTGATTTGCAACTCTCTCCCAGAGAACAAACCGTATTTCTTTATACCAGAGAAGGGAAAGACCTGGAATGGATTTCTCATACTTTAGGTATATCCAGTAAGACCGTCTGGACGCATCGTCGCAGAGTCATGGATAAACTTGGTGTCAGGCGGCTACATCAGTTGATGAATATCCCCCGGTCTCTTATTTCAGTAAAAACGCAGTTGTGACCGATATAGTGATTTTGAAGGAAGATATATATGAATAAAATATATAAAGTGATATGGAATCACAGCACACAGAAGTGGGACGTGGTTTCAGAATTGACGGGTTGTAGAAAAAAATGTAAATCAACTCGCTTAGGAATTGCTTTATCAGCAATGGTTCTGGGGGGCGCTATTGTAATGAATTGCAATAGCGCAATGGCAGATGTCACATTGTCACCAGACTGGCGTCCAGGTACGAATAACTCGGGGGTTGGGACTGCAACAGTCAGTGGTAAAACCGAATACATCACTGGTCCAAATGTCGTCCAGTCTGGTGGGTCAGGTCTTATCTGGATGACTGTAGAACAGGCAATTTTAAATGGCTACACCACTGGAGATGATTTATCCGGATTGATTTATGTCAATACCGGAGAAAAAACAAAAACCATTAAAGTATTGGATGAAACTACTGGCGCATATCAAACATTTCAAGTATTTGATACTGACTCTTTCTCACAACGCGGAGCTGGAACTGGAGGAAATGAAAATATTCCTGGTTTTAGTGGGGCTGTGGATTTTTTTAATGCGACACGTTTTGTAACAGCAGAAAATGGCGGTACAGCTATTTTAAATGTGGGTTCGCCTGCAATCGGTAATTTTTTTAAAAATACACAGCTTGCTGTAGCTGATGGAGACGGTTCCTCTGTTGTATGGAACTCGGTCAATGATTTTTATTTTCAGCCTGCAGCAACCATGCAGGGGGGCGGCGTTACTCAAAAGATCATTGACTCAATGAAATACGCTGGAACAATTACTGATTGGACGGGTAAAGTACACCATATTAACTCTCTTGATGATTTAAAGCAATATAATCAATATTTGATAAAGTCACTAGAGGACAAAACGCTTTCTTATAAGCAGTATGATGCTGAATTTAGTAAGGCCCTTATTGTCACTAAGCATAATTACAATGTGGATATGACTGCTGGGGGACGCATAGACTCAACGCCTTATAAAGAAAATGTAGGGTTGCTAGCTGTTCTCCAGGCAACCAATAACGCACGGGCGATATTAGGTAAAACGGGTAAATTAACTGGAGTTCTTCCTGCCTATGGGAATGGAGGAGGGATCGTTGCAACTAATGGTGGGACCGGTGTTAATGAAGGGGTCATTGATGCCATTGGTACTGAAATGATTGCCTATCAAGACAGTACCATTGTTAACGGTGGTACACTTTATGTTTGGGATAATAATAATAAATATGCTCTCCAGGCGGAGGGGATGGTTGCTGGGAGTAATAACTCATCAGCCATTAATAATGGTGTCATTAATATTCGCCCATTTAAAAATGCTTTCGCACCAGAGGGGATTAACACCGCAATTGTTGTTAGCAATGGAGGCATGGCAACAAATAATGGCACGATAAATATTACTGCTGATGCATCAACTAATGATAATAATGGCAAAACACGAGGTGTAAATGTTGGAGCAGGAGGCTCTTTTATTAACTCGGCCTTAGGGAACATCAATATAGGTATTGCGGAGGATAAAACTGCGACTCATTCGGCTGTGGGTTCTGTTGCGATTGAAGTACAAAATGGTGCAAACAAAGTCGTTAATGAAGGTACTATTCTTTTGGGCACGGGGGCTCAGGGGAACTACGGAATCCTGGCAAAGGATGCCGGGACTGTTGATGTGGTAAATACAGGGACTATCACTATTGACGGTCATGACAGTGATGCACCTGCACTGAATGTTGGCATGCTGGCAAATAATAGCTCCGGGATGAAAAACTCCGGGATTATCAATGTTAATGGTCTGAACAGTACCGGGCTACAGGTAATCAATGCAGGGCAATTAAATTCTGACGGTACGATAAATGTTGGCGGCAAGGGTATCAGTAGTGGTTTCCGTAATTATGGTACCTGGGTGGAAGGTGCCGGAAGCAATGTTAATGTATCCGGAAAAATCAGTCTTGCCGGTACGGGGGCTGTGGGGGTTTTTGCTAAAGATGGCGGCAGTCTGACCCTGTCAGGCAATGGTGCAGTGCTATTTGGCAGCAGTGATCAGATAGGCTTTTATGTCTATGGAAAGGACTCTGCCATTCATAATACCGGAAGCGGTGTTATGGATGTGTCCACTGAAAACTCAACATTATTCCGTATTGCCAGCGGTGCGACATTCCAGGGAACTGCGGGAGCTTCTTCTGCATTTACGGCGTCTGGTAAGAACTCTTATGCAATTATTGCCACGGGGAAATCGGATGGCGGTGTGGCCTCGACAGTAACGTCAGGAGGAATGACCATCAACCTGACGGGGGAGGGGGCTACAGCGACTTTAATTGAAGGGGGAGCGCAGGGCAAAATTGAAAGTAATGCCATTATCAAGATGGATAATGCCAGTGCGATAGCCGGTATTGCGGATGGCAATGGCTATGATATTTCCGGAAACCTCATTAATCCGAAGGACAAGACCACACTATTAACGGCGGGGGCTCAGTTAAGTTCCACCCAGGATAAAGTGACCGGGTATATCGCCCGTAATGGGGCCACTCTAAATAATACCGGTAATATCATCTTTACCGGAAAGAATACAGTGGGCGTCCGGGTTGAGGAAGGCGCTGTTGGAACCAACAGCGGAAATATTACCGTACAGGATGGCGGTGTGGGATTAATTGCCAGTGCGGTGCAGGAAACCACGACAATTAATAACACGGGCAATCTTGTTCTTAAGAGCGGAGATAATGCTAACCGTACGACGGGGATTAAAGCTTCTGGTGCTAAAACAACCGTCAATATGACTGCGGGGACGATATCCCTGGAGGGACAGGGGGCGATTGGCGTTGAGGCCAGCAATAAAGGGACTGTTAACCTTGATGGCTCGGCAGTACCGAACTTTGCTGCTGACGGCTCTGGTATTACCGATCAGATTGCTTTTCGTATTATCGGAGATGGTGCAACCATTAAGACGAATATTGCACCGGGAACTCTGCTGGATGCCAGTGGGGAACGTTCTGTACTTTTCCGTATTGAAGATGGGGCAAAACAGGCCGGCTCTCTGCTGATGAAAACCTCCGGGACAGGCAGCCGTGGTATCTGGGCCACAGGGAAAGGGAGCAATGTCCTGGCTGAGGCTGGCAGTGATTTCCAGATCCTGGGGGCTCAGGCTCAGGGATTATATGTAACTGGTGGTGCGACAGCGACGCTGAAACAGGGGGCATCAGTTAACCTTGTAGGGGATGGCGCTGTTGTCGCGGAAGTTGACGGAAATGAATACGCTCTGGATGGCAGTATTACACAAACGAATACTGGCTCGGTTATTACCAATGAGGCAGATATCTCTTCGCCGCTGAATAATGCCAAGGGCTTTATTACGCGTAATCAGGGACTGTTGATTAACAGCGGCAACATTGATTTCACTGCCGGTACCGATAATATCGGCGTCTGGGTTGATAACGGCCGCTTTGAAAATACAGGAAGCCGTATTGCGGTCAATGGCGTTGCATTATTTGTTGAAGGCGCACAGTCTCAGATTACCAGCACAGGAGGGGATATCGTCGCTGTGGATGGTGAGGCTGCCATTAAGCTGGGGGCGGGCGCGTCACTGAACCTGGCAGGGAGTGGCCTGGGTACGATCGAAGGTCAGAAAAATGCGCATGGCATCCTGCTGGATACAGGGGCTGTGGGGCTGGTTATTGATGGTGCGAAAATCAATGTTAATGCTGCAGGTGCGGTCGGTCACGGGATTGAGAACCGCGCAGAAATTGAAGGCATTCAGTTAACCAATACGACTGAAATTAATGTGGCTGATGGCATTGGTGTGCGAACTTCTGCTTCTCTGGCGAAGACCAACAGCGGCACTATTAATGTAGACGGCAGTGGAATTGCACTGGCGTTCCAGAAAGCTGACGGAAGTGAAACCGATAATAACCTGGATATGTCTGACTCCGGCGGATTAGTCATTAATCTGAAAGGCACGGGCGGCACGGGTATTTTCGCCAACACTAAAGATGGTGCTATCGTGAAGAGTGGTGCAAGTGTCAATGTTACACAGGCCGATGGCGGTTCCGCTTTGGTGGTTAACAATGCGGCCAGTGAAGTGGTTCAGAGCGGTAATCTCATTTCTACTTCTCTGAATCATGCCGTGGTGGATGCTTCAAAAGCACAGTCCTTTACCAATAAAGGTCAGATTAAAGCTGCGTCCGCCACAGGGGATGCGATGTCGTTTGATGACGCCGTGAATACTACCGTACTGAATGACAGCGGCGCTGAAATTCAGGGCATTGTGGCCCTGAATGGGGGGGATAATTCATTTACCAATAAAGGCAGTATTACCGGAACCGTCAGTGCAAAAGATGGCAACAACACATTGTTATTTGATGACGGCAGCACACTGACAGGAGAAGTGACTGCAGGAAATGGCAATAATAATGTAACACTCAATGGTAAGGCTCATGTTGATCAGGTTACTGCCGGTACCGGGAAGAACACCTTCACCATTAAAGGCGAAGGGGCAACCTGGAACCTGCTGGATGGCGGGCAGGGAGATTCTGATTCCCTGATTTTTGATAACGCCATTCATACGCTGGATTCTGTTGTAAAACTACAGAATTTTGAACATGTCGGGCTGAAGAACAGTTCACTTGTCACTCTGAAGGAAGCTCTTGTGCTGACCGATGGGGGGACCGGCCCGGGGGCCGTCGATATTGAATCGGGCAGCGAACTGGCCATTATTCCTGCAGTTGCAGGCAACTTTACCTTTGATCCACTGTTAACAGGCACAGGAACACTGTCTGCCCGTCTTGATGCCGACACATCTGCTTTTGAATTCAGCCATAACGTCGGGGATCAATTTGCCGGAACTCTGAAGCTGGGTACCAGTAGCTTTGCTCTGGAAGGGCTGAATACGAGCGGGTTAACCCATGCAATGCTGATGTCTGAAACCGGGAATATCACAACGGTTGGCTCCGGTGTTCAGCAGATTGGCGGTCTTGGGTTCAATGGCGGAACGCTGATTTTTGGTTCCGTTATGCCGGGCGATACCATTGCCAGCAACAGTATTGAAACCTCTGCTGCAGGTACGCTGGATATCCGGGGGAAAGGCACAATTCAGGTCACCATGCCAGATGAAGTGATTAATGATATTCCGGCTGTTGATACCCGTAAGAATTTGCTGGAGCAGGATGATGCGCAGACCCTGGTCACGCTGGTGAATGCAGCGGGTACCGTCACCGGTACTGGCGGGCAACTGCAACTGGTGGATGAAAACGGGCAGGCTATTTCTCACAGTCAGACGTTTGATGTCACTCAGGGCGGTGAAGTTGTAGCTCAGGGAAATTATGACTATAAGCTGCTGGGAAGCTCCGACGGTATTAAAGGTGACGGACTGTACATAGGCTATGGGCTGAAGTCGCTGGATTTACAGGGAACCGGTGATAAAGCGCTGGTGCTGACACCGAGAGCGAATGCCCAGGGACTGCAGACAGATCTTGGCGCACAGTTAACGGGGGCAGGGGATCTGGCCATCGAAGCTGCGGGGCAGGTTGTCACACTGTCTAACGGCGGTAATAACTACACCGGGGATACGCTGGTGCGCAGCGGCACATTACAGATGGCAAATGATAATGTACTTGGCGCAACAGGTAATCTGAACGTCGCCAGCAATGCCGTCTTCAGAACAAACGGATACAGCCAGACTGTCGGTGCACTGCAGACAGAAACGGGAGCGCACATTCAGCTTGATAGCGGTAGTGTACTAACGGTCAGCGGCACGCAGCGTCAGCCGGGGGATGATAATGGTGGCATCATTGAAAACAACGTGCTGTCCGGTGAGGGAACGCTGGCTGTCACGGGCAGCAATCTGACGGTACATGGCACCAATATCGGGTTTACCGGTAATGCCAGCCTTACCCAGGGGGCGCTGGTTGAAATGAACGGCGCACAGGGGCTGGGAAGCCAGGGCTCCATCAGCTTTGAAAGCCTTAATGATCGCCTGGCGATTGATATCGCCGACGGTAGCGGAGTCAGCAGTAACCTGAGTAAATCGCTTTCCGGAGAAGGTTCAGTGGGTATACTGAACACCACTGATCTGACGCTTTCCGGGGATAACAGTAATTTCAGCGGTGAATTCCGTGTGCAGAAAGATGCTGCTCTGCGGGCTTCAGATGAAAAACACCTGGGCACCGGGCTGATTGACAGTGATGGTGTCACCTGGCTTACCGCCAGTGGAAACTGGTTACTGAAGAATGATATTACTGGCTCCGGCGCTCTGGTGAAACAGGGGGCGGGTAATCTGATCATTAATCATGAGCTGACTTATACCGGTGATACCACGGTTGAAAATGGCGTTCTGATTGTCGGTGATGATTCAGTCACCCGTGCCGCTGGCGCGACATTGTCAGGGTCCAAAAACATTCATGTTCTTAATGGCGGCACACTGAGTGGGCTGGGGACCGTTTCGGGTCAGGTTAATAACCAGGGAACACTGGCATCACTGAATGCTCTCTCAGGTTATGAAACGGCAGAGGCGGGCAATTTTACCGTTGGCTCACTGACCAATACCGGCGTCATTCGTCTGGCCGGTGGTAAGACAGGAAATACCCTGACCGTAAATGGCGATTACACTGGTGGCGGTACGTTAATTATCAATACCGTGCTGGGGGATGATACTTCTGCCACTGACAAACTGATTGTCACGGGTAACACCTCCGGTGATACCGGCGTGGTGGTGAATAATGTCCGGGGCCAGGGGGCTCAGACCGCTGACGGCATTGAGATTGTGCATGTCGGTGGGCAGTCTGACGGTAACTTCAGACTTCAGAACCGCGCGGTGGCAGGGGCATGGGAATATTTCCTGCATAAAGGTAATGCGGGTGGTACTGACGGTAACTGGTATCTGCGTTCTGAATTGCCGCCAGAACCACAACCACAACCGCAGCCACAACCGCAGCCACAACCGCAGCCACACCCCACGCCGGATAAACCTGTACAGAAGGTCTATCGTCCGGAAGCGGGCTCTTATATTGCGAACATAGCGGCAGCCAACACGCTGTTCAACATCAGAATGCACGATCGTGAGGGGGAAACTTACTATACCGATGTGTTTACTGGTGAGAAGAAAGCAACAAGTATGTGGATGCGTCATATCGGCGGTCATAATCGCTGGAAGGACAGCAGTTCACAGCTGAATACGCAAAGTAACCGTTATGTTGTGCAACTGGGTGGCAGCATTGCGCAATGGACTGACGGTCAGGACCGTCTGCAACTGGGGATTATGGCCGGTTATGGAAATGAGAAGAGTTCCACGACATCCTCGCTTTCGGGATATAAATCTAAAGGTGCGATCAATGGATACAGCACCGGTTTATACGGAACGTGGCAGCAGAATGACGGTAATGACAACGGGGCTTATGTCGATACCTGGATCCAGTACGGATGGTTTAATAATACCGTTAATGGTGAAAAACTGGCTGCGGAGTCCTGGAAATCCCGTGGATTTACCGGTTCAGTGGAAGCGGGTTATACCTTTAAAGCCGGCGAATTTACCGGTAGCCAGGGTAGTCACTATGACTGGTATATTCAGCCGCAGTCCCAGATCACGTGGATGAATGTAAGAGCCAGTGAGCATACGGAGAAGAATGGCACGAAAGTTCAGCTCAGCGGAGACGGTAATATCCAGAGTCGTCTGGGCGTCAGAACTTACCTGAAAGGTAAGAGTGCGTCTGATGATAATAAGGCGCATCAGTTCGAGCCATTTGTGGAAGTTAACTGGATCCATAATACACGGAGCTGGGGTGTCAAAATGGATAATACGGCACTCAGTCAGGACGGAGCTACAAATATTGCTGAAGTCAAAACGGGTGTTCAGGGTAAATTGTCAGATAACCTGAATGTCTGGGGCAATGTTGGTGTTCAGGCTGGCGATAAAGGGTACAGTGATGCCCAGGCAATGCTGGGTATTAAATATATATTCTAATCACACAGTGGCAGGAGGGGACCTCCTGCCACCTCAGGGTTGTCATAATGAGTTCTGTAATGAAATTTTCTGTTGTTAATGCAGTAGTGCTGCTGTTGCTGATTGTACTTACTGGTGTTTTTTATATGAAAAAGTCAAAAGAAATTGCAGTTGTTAATATTGATGCTATTTATAATCAGTCTGCCGCCGGAGACATGGCCAGAAAGCATCTGAATGAGGTTAAGAGTATTCTTGAAAAAGGCTATGAGGATGCGCAAAAAGCATTCGCAGATAACGCGAATAAAGAGGCGCTGCTTCTTGATGCCAGACAAAAACTGGAACGACAATATGTTATTGAGGAAAATAGCGCAAAAATGGTGTTATCCCGTGCGATAGATAATGCCATAGGCACATGGAGAAAAGACAATCCTAAAAATATTGCCGTATTGTCTTCAGGTGTTGTGCTTGCGCATAACGAGTCAGCTGATATCACCAAAGAAGTCATGACTCTGGTTGAAAAAGAAAATCTGGTTTTTAATAAATTACCCAAAGTGGAAGTGCACAATAAGAATGAAGAGAAACCAGAACAAAGTAAGTAATCACTAGATTCTGACGATTTCCAGAAGGGAGATTCAGCAGGCCAGCATCTGTAATCATTCAGATTTGCTGGCTTGCTGTTGAAACTTTATGCCGTTAAATAATTAACAGTCCTCTGTCGGGAGGGTGAAGTGCCCGCAAGAGACAAGTGTGATGGCATGTTATGGTTGTACTGTATATGATTATGGCATACAGCAAGAATCATTCAGCTCCGGAGAGGAATGAAGTCCTCTCTGGTTTTGTTTTCCCTGGTTTATAAGTTATGTATTATGGTTATTGTTGTCAGGAAAAATACTGGTGATTGTTGTTTATAAATATTCTGAAATATCAGAATATTTTTCTCCGACTTTTCTGATGCACATCCATTTTCTGATTGTGTCAAGTTTATCCCGGTTTTTTATGAAATCCTCTTTGCTTAGTCTCTCTGACTTTTGTCTTTCTACTGAAGTGAATGTGCTTCGGATGTTTTTTAATAATTGCTTTGGTAGTGGAGTTACATTAATAATTTTTAGCGCACGATATCTTGTTCTTTTGGGCGTGTTTTTTATTAGTGTTATACGTTCGCTAGTAATATGTTTAGAACCTTCGTTGTGAATGTAATGGATTATGTCGGTAGCGCGTTGCTGAGTGAGTAAAAATTCACGGGATACTTCTTCCGTTGTTAGTAACGTATTAGTTCTCATCGCCCATGTTGCTACTATTATATAAAGAGGTTGTTCGACAAGATCAGATACACCAGCAGGTATTCTGTGCCTGTAGTTGTTATGTATTGATGTAAAAATTTCGCCAGCCATAATAATTTGCGTTCTTCAGATAAGTATCGTTCGGTTTGCTATGTTTTTTGAGATTTTTCTGGAAAATGTGTGTTTTTATTCTCCTGTATTATGGTTTTTTGTGATCCGGATTTTGTTTTTATATAAAGTCCTGATGTTTCAGGTGGGGTAATTAAAAATGTCCGGAAATTGTGGTATTTAAACATATAAATCCGGGCAGTGAGTGTATGATTATTCTGAATGTAAAAGATATTTTATGCATCATATCTGATTCTGGCACGAGAGGCGGAGTTTTTCTTGACAGCTGCAGGTTATCACTTTTTATACTTTACATCCGTGCCTGAAAACATGTGCTAAGGAAACGGGAATGGCAAGGTCCGATTACGATATTATCAATCTGTCTCTGGAACATGAACTGAATGAGTGGCTGGCAGAGAGAGGTTATGCCGGACTGGCGGATAACCGGAATCGCCTGGCAGAAGTTGTTACCCGCAAATTGCAGGACAGCTTTTATATAAACGTTTCCTGGGATGCGCTGAACACGGCATACAGTGAACACCCGGAGTGGTTTTCTGGGCTTGTCTCCGGGGATGAGAATTAATAAGTGGATTATGCTGCCATCAGGCAGTGTGATTGCCGGCAGGGATTTCGTTTTATTCTGTTTCTTCCCGGGGTTCGGGTTTGAATTTTCCCAGAAAGTTGTACATCGGTCGCATACAGGGATGCGGATAACCCTCCCGCATAAAAACCACCCGGGTTTCTTCGACGCTGGTTACGGTGACCAGTGCTCCATGATCGTCTTTGTATCGCTGATTGACTTTCGGTAATGGAACATCTTCTGACATAAATTTTAGTACGGTAACAGTTAACTAAATTTTCATGTGGTAGCACTGAATCAGGAGACTGAGTTTCCTGATGTGCGCTGTTAATTTTCTGTTTTTACGAAACATTTCCCCCTTCTTCCTGTATATTTTATTGCGCTCCTCCTTTCATGTCCTTCCCATATCCTGAAACTCACTTAAATGCTGTTGAATCGTCACGCATTGCAATTTTCAATGACTGAAATCAAAAATTGCTATTTTTTTAGCTAACCAACTGTATTAAAAGCATTCAGTGGAATAATTTTCTGCACTTTTCCATCAATTATGGTTATAAATTTTGCAATGTGCTGTTTTTGCGATATATGACAGAATAAAGATCTATTCATTTGCGTTATATCGATCGATAAATCTGTCATATTGCTGTAGTTCAGATCATTATTCTATAATGATCAAAAATAAGTCAGCTAAAAATTGGCAGATTTATTGCTCAGCATTCTGGTACCGGTTGATGCGGGTAAATACCGGAAGGGCGGTAGCGTGCCATCGCAAAACATGGTGGGAGGTATCGTCAGGAGGCTGGTGATTGTTGGTATGACATGAATAAAAGGTTTTTCGTTTGACTGGAAAATTATGTTGCAGGAACGAGAGGGCTGAGGAACAAAGCTTATTCCGGCGCTGTCCGTCCTTGCTGTCACTGACACTGATGTCTGTTTTATTATCGCCTTTATCTCTTCAGGCCGCGGATATCCGGCGTAGTGGAGAGGATACATTTATCATTCAGCAGCAGCGTCAGGAAGCCCTTGAGCAACAACTGACGCCTTCAGCCCCTGATGTTCGCCTTTCTGCACCTGGCTCTTTTGCCCATAAGATTAATTTTCCTGTTGAAACGCCCTGTTTTCAGATTAAACAGACGGAACTGAAGGGGGCTGATGCGTTACCACACTGGCTGCCTTTACAAAAAATCGCCAACGGGGCGGTCGGGCATTGCCTGGGGGCGAAAGGAATTAATCTGCTGATGAGTACATTGCAGAACTGTCTGGTCGATCATGGTTATGTCACCACCCGTGTTCTGGCACCTTCGCAGGATTTAAAAAGCGGTATCCTCCGGCTGGTTGTTATTCCCGGTGTTGTGCGACATGTGCGTCTGACACCGGACAGTGATGACTATATTCAGTTGTATTCCTCATTCCCGGCACACGAAGGTTCTCTGCTGGATTTACGGGACATTGAGCAGGGGCTGGAGAATATGCAACGACTGCCGGGTGTGCAGGCTGATATGGAAATTGTGCCCGGTGAGCAGCCTGGGGAAAGTGACATTCTTATTACCCGTAAACAGGATAAATACTGGCGACTGGGGTTTTCGCTTGATGATTCAGGTACCCGCAGCACAGGGCGTTATCTCGGTGGTATAACATTTTCTCTGGATAATCCTTTTTCCCTGAGTGACCTGCTGTATGTTTCTGCCACCCATAATTTTCCACATTACGGGGGTAAGGGCAGTAAAAACTACACGGCCCATTACTCTGTGCCTTTCGGTTACTGGCAGTTTTCCGTCACCGCCAGTGATTACGATTACCATCAGACGGTAGCTGGTGCGGTTGAGGATTACCAGTACAGTGGCGAGAGTCAGAATCTGGGCATGCAGCTGAGCCGGGTACTGCACCGTAACGGGACGCAGAAAACGGTGCTGACTTACGATGTTCAGGCCCGCAGGTCGCGTAACTACATTAATGATACGGAAATCCAGGTGCAGCGCCGGCAGACAGCGGCCTGGCGACTTGGGCTGCAGCACCGTCATTATATTTCTCAGGCCACACTGGATGCTGGTGTCAGCTGGCAACGGGGAACCCGCTGGTTTGGTGCACAGCCGGCACCGGAGGAAATCTTCGGTGAGGCAACGGCGCTCAGTAAGATCCTGCAGATGAATGCGTCCTTTAATCTGCCCTTTACACTGGCAGAGCAGCCCTTCAGTTATTCCTTCCGGTATCAGCGCCAGCTGAGCAATACCCCGCTGACCCCACAGGAACAGTTTGCCATCGGTAACCGCTGGACGGTTCGTGGTTTTGACGGGGAGCGAACGCTGAATGCCAGTAACGGCTGGTATATCCGCAACGACCTGGCCTGGCGTACGCCACTGCCGGAGCAGGAGTTATATCTGGGAATGGATTACGGCGAGGTGGGGGGAGCCGGCAGTGAATACCTGGTGGGACGTCATCTGGCCGGTGGTGTTGTGGGGCTGAGGGGGCAACTGTTCAGTACGGATTATGACGTTTTCATCGGTCGTCCGTTTTCAAAGCCGGCGGGTTTTATGACGAGTGATGTGACAGCCGGTTTTAATCTGTTCCGGGATTTCTGAGAAAATTTCATGCGTAACGGGAAATATGACGTTCTGAGTCCCCTGTATTCCGGTGAGCCGGTCAATGAGGCGGAAGTCCTGGGGGCGGCCGTCTGGCTGTGGATGCACTCCCCCCTGCATCGTGATGCGCCATTGCATACCCTGCCGGACCTGCTGCTGCCGGTGATTAAGCACCGACAGTATGTGGTGGCAACAGAGCAGGGGCGACCGGTTTTCTTCATGAGCCAGGCCTGGCTCAGCCCGGAGGCAGAGGCGCGTTATCTTACGCAGCCGGCAATTCTCATGCCTCAGTCGGACTGGAACAGCGGCGACCGGATGTGGGTCTGTGACTGGGTTGCCCCTTTTGGACACACTCCGGATATGAGTCGTCTTGTCCGGCAGGATATTTTTCCCCGTCTGTGCTGGCGTTCGCTGTACCACCGTGGGCAGCAGACCGGGTTGCGGGTGATGAATTTCCGGGGTGCACAGGTCAGTCATGAAGAGGCGCGCCAGTGGCGTGTGCAGCACCCGCTTGCTGTGGATGTGCCGGAGAGATAAGTCAGGTTTATCAGAATGAACAGAAATTGTTACCGCATTATTTTTAACAAAGCCCGGGGAATGCTGATGGTGGTGGCAGATATTGCCCGTTCCGGTCGCGCCGGTGCATCACCCTCCTCCCGCACAGGATATCCACGCAGGCAACGTATCTGCCGTGTCACGCCGCTTGCATTCTCTTTGTGGCTGGCGTCGGGGATGGTGCATTCTGTCAGTGCTGCAGGCATTGTCGCAGACCATGGCGCACCGGGGCATCAGCAGCCCACGATTACGCAGACGGCCAGCGGCATTCCGCAGGTGAATATTCAGACGCCTTCTGCCGGCGGGGTTTCACATAATACATACAGCCAGTTCGACGTCGGTAACCAGGGCGTCATTCTGAATAATGCCCATAACAATGTGCAGACTCAACTGGGTGGCATGGTGGCCGGGAACCCGTGGCTGGCTAAGGGAGAGGCCAGAATCATTCTTAATGAAGTGAACAGTCGCAATCCCAGCCAGCTGAACGGTTTTGTTGAGGTTGCCGGGAAAAAGGCGCAGGTGGTGATTGCGAACCCGTCCGGCATCAGTTGCGACGGGTGCGGTTTTATTAATGCGAACCGGGCCACGCTGACCACGGGGCAGCCGCAGATGAAAAACGGCAGTCTGACCGGATTCAGTGTTGAACGTGGTGAGATTCAGGTTACGGGCAAAGGGATGGATGCCTCGCGCACGGATTATACCGATATCATTGCCCGGTCTGTGAAGATTAATGCCGGTATCTGGGCGCAGGACCTGAAAGTGACCACCGGACGTAACAATGTGGATATTGCACACGGGCAGACTGAGAAAAAAGCCGCTGATGCCTCTTCGCAGCCACAGGTGGCGCTGGATGTGGCCAGTCTTGGTGGAATGTATGCCGGAAAAATTCGCCTTGTCGGTACGGAAACGGGGGTGGGTGTTCGTAACGCCGGTCATATTGGTGCGCAGGCAGGGGCGGTTACCCTGACGGCTGACGGACGTATTGAAAACAGTGGCAGTATCAGTGCGAAAACGGATGTGCATCTGGCGACAACCCGGGAGCTGCATAACAGTGGTTCTGTTTATGCGGGGCAGGATACGCAGATACAGAGTGATGGTGCATTCACCCATACAGGCTCTGTGGCATCACGTCGCAACACCCGGATTCAGACAACGCGTCTGACCGGCAGTGAGCGGAGTCTGCTGGCCGCCGGGGTGAAAGATGACGGACGTCTGGCGGAAGCGGGCAACCTGACCGTCAGTACCACCGGCGAACTGGCGGCACACGGACAGGTTCTGTCCGGTGGGGACATGCAACTGAAGGGGCAGGGGCTGGATTTAGGCAACAGCCGGATACAGGGACAACATACTGAGCTGAATGCAACCAGTGGAAATCTGTCTACACAGAATGCGCAACTGAGTGCCGGTACGCTTTCCGCCCGGACTGCCGGGCAGTTCAGCAATAATGGCGGTACGATAAATGCCGACACACTGCAGATATCGGCACAAAGCCTGTCAAATCGTAAAGGCAGTCTGATTCAGACGGGAACAGGGGATTTTTCGCTGAGTCTGCCGGGAAGTGTGGATAACCGGGAAGGGCTGCTTGCGGCAAATGGCGCAGTGCGCCTGGATGCACTGCGCCTTGATAATCGCAGGGGGAAAGTGCAGGCGGCGCAGTCAGGCAGTCTGCAGGTGAAGACAACCGGTGCCGTGGATAACCAGCAGGGACGTCTGCTTGCCAGCAGTGACATCCTGATTAATACACAGGCGCTGAATAACGACAACGGACTGATTTCAGCTGCTGCCGGAACGGGCAGGATAAAAACACAGCAGTCTGTCAGCAATACGGAGGGACGAATGGAGTCCGCCGGCAGGCTGGATATTTCGGCAGGGAGTCTGAATAACCACCAGGGTACGGTGGTGTCTGACGGGCTGTCCGTGACGCTGGATGGTGCGCTGGATAATACGTCCGGCAGACTGCTTTCACAGAAAACGCTGTCTGTGTCAGGCAGCGAACTGGTCTCTGATGATGGTCTGATTCAGTCCGGTGGTGACATGACGCTGGATGTACAGGACGGGGTGCTCAGTAACCGTAACACGAAAACACGGGGTGGTATCAGCAGTGCCGGTACCCTGACAGTACGGGCTGGTATGCTGAATAACCAGCAGGGATTTATGGTGGGTCAGAAGGATATGATCCTGAACGCCGGAACGCTCGATAACCGTCAGGGCGTGCTGGGGAGTCAGGCGTCATTACAGATATCGTCAGGTACGCTGATGAACCAGAAAGGCGCACTGAAGGCCGGGACGGATATGTTGCTGAGTGGTGGTGATGTCAGTAATCAGGAAGGGACGCTTGCCGCCGGCGGGGACCTGAATACTCACCTGAATGTGCTGGAAAATCAGCAGGGGACGGTGGTCAGCAACGGTAACAGCAGGCTGGATGTCACACGGTTTGATAATCAGGGCGGCAGACTGGTGGCACAGCAGTCACTGACCCTTTCCTCGACGGATATCATCAACGATGCCAGCGGCCTGATACAGAGCGGTGCATCGCTGAATCTCCGTGCTGACACACTGAGTAACCGTAACAGTGGTGACCGGGGCGGGGTTATCAGTCAGGGGGCGATGACGCTGAATGCCGGCACACTGGACAGCACTGCCGGTGTGCTTTTGTCGGGAGATGCTCTGTCCCTGACTGCAGGCGTGGTTAACAATACATCCGGTCAGGTGGTGGCGAACGGTCAGATTGTGGCGAACGGTCTGCCCGGCCGGAACAGTCTGGCGCTGAACAATCAGTCCGGTCTTATTCAGGGGAAAGGCATCAGCATTAATACCGCAGGCCAGACGCTGGATAACAGAGGCGGTACGCTGAACAGCCTGCAGGAACTGACTGTCAGTACCGGAGCAATGGATAACCGGGGCGGGACCGTGGGGGCGAAAACGACAGCTGACCTGAGCACCACCTCGCTGGATAACCGTGAGGGTGGCCGGCTGGTCAGTGAAGGTGAACTCCGTCTGCATACGGGAGGCCTGCAGAACAGCCACGGACAGATACAGTCTGTGGGTGACATTCTGTTCGACAGTGTGCGGGGCGTTGTGGACAACGTCTCTGGTCTGATTCGCAGTGGTTCTGCCATTACGCTGAACGCCCTGCAGTTTATCAATCGCCACACGCAGAATACCGGCCAGGGGCTGGAAGCGCAGACAATACACATCACGACGCAGGACCTTGATAACCAGGAGGGCAGTATTCTGGCAGACAGGGCGCTTACGGTTATGGCAGACAGGACGCTCAGTAATAATGATGGCGTGCTCTCTTCCGGCGCGACATTGTCTGTCAGTGGCCGTCAGCTGACGTTTTCGAACCGTGACGGCGTGGTTAAGGCCGGGCAGTCAGTATCTGTGGATGCCGGTCAGCTCGGTGGTGACGGGAAGCTGCTTTCGCTGGGCGATATGACGCTGAAAAGTAACACAACGTTCAGCAACAGTGGTCAGACTATTGCGAACGGAAACCTTACGCTTTCCGTTAATGGCGATGTCTCTAATACCGGCAGCCTGCTGGCAGGCAGCCGGCTTGACCTGAACAGCATCCGCCTTGAAAACACAGAGAAAGGTGAAATCAGTGCCGGGCAGACCTGGCTTAACGTGACGGACACACTGCTGAACCGTGGGCTGATTGACGGGAAATATACGCATCTTCAGGCGAACACCCTGACGAATTCCGGTACCGGGCGAATCTACGGCGATGCTGTTGGTGTCAGTGCTGCCACATTTAATAATCTGGAAGAAAATGGCGTGGCGGCGACGCTGGCCGGGCGTGAGCGTGTGGACTTAGGGGTACAGACCCTGAATAACCGGACGCACAGCCTGATTTACAGTGCAGGTGATATGCATACTGGTGGCATGCTGGATGCGAATGGTGCCGCCACGGGGAAAGCCGGTGTACTGAATAATCACAGTGCCACTATTGAAGCCGCCGGATATCTGGTACTGAGTGCCGGACAAATCAATAACGTCAATGACCATTTCACCACGGAGCGCGTGGTGGTTTCCACGGAAAAGGTGACTGAGTATCAGCTCAGCGGCTCAGATAAACGCTGGAGCGCCGGTGAACCGGGCGTTTATGTGGATAACGATTCCAGTAACTCACTGAAAAAACTGCATACACCGGAAGGCGCCAGAGATAAATTCACGCAGTACGATTACACCCGTACCGTGGAAGAAACCCGGGTAAAAGAATCCGACCCGGGAAAAATTCTGTCCGGTGCCGGCATGACGATTGTGGCAGACAAACTGCTTAATGATAAGAGTCAGGTTGTTGCAGGTGGTCTGCTGGATATGCAGGCCGGTGATGTGGAAAACGTCAGTGTCAGCGGAGAGCGCCATGTTACGGACTCAGGGACATCCACGTATTATTACCGTATCAGGAAAAAAGGAAAGGATAAGCAGGGGGAGAAAACCTCTCAGTACACTCCGCCCACTGTAATTCAGACCATCACGCTGAAGCCGGGAGAGCTCACCAGCCACGGACAGGTTCAGGGCAGCCAGGTCACGCTTTCTCCCCTGAAGCCACAGGGAACGGATGTACAGACAGGACTGACCGGAAATGTGGATGCGACAGTAGCCGTTACTGACCGGATACCGCTTCGCCCGGTGGTGTCTGCCGGTGAACCGGTCATTCTGTTGCCGGGGCAGCAGTTTGAAGTCAGCGCACCTCAGGGCAGTATCCATGTTGCCGGGCCGGATACCCGTCTGCCGGACAGCAGCCTGTTTAAAACAAATCCGGCAGTGAATGTGCCATATCTGGTTGAAACGGACCCGCGTTTTACGAACCAGAAGACGTGGCTGGGCAGTGATTACATGCAGAAGGCGTTTTCTCAGAACGGGGATAACATGCTCAAACGCCTGGGGGATGGTTTTTACGAACAGCGTCTGATTCGTGAGCAGGTTGTCGCTCTGACCGGGCAACGGTACCTGGACGGATACAGTAATGATGAAGAGCAGTTTAAGGCGTTAATGGATGCGGGTATTGCATTTGGTAAGCAATACAACCTGACACCAGGTGTGGCGCTGACTGCTGAGCAGATGGCGTTACTGACCGGTGATATTGTCTGGCTGGTTAACACCACGGTGACACTGCCGGACGGCAGCACGCAGACGGTTCAGGTACCTCAGGTGTATGCCCGTGTAAAACCCGGTGATGTGAACAGCGCCGGTGCGCTGATTGCCGGCAGAGACATGGTGATGAAGCTGGATGGTGACCTGTTTAACAGCGGTAAACTGGCCGGGAAGCAGACCGTGCAGCTCAGTGCAGAAAACATTCACAACCAGGCCGGCACCATTCAGGGAGCAAATGTCAGCCTGACGGCCCGGACGGATATTAGCAGTACCGGCGGGCTGCTGCAGGCCACGGACAGCCTGCTGGCGATGGCCGGGCGGGATATTAACCTGACCACCACCACCCGCACGGCACAAAGTGACGCCGGACAGAACCATTTTGAACGTACCAGTATCGACAGTGTGGCCGGCGTGTATGTGCAGAACGACCAGGGAAGACTGGTGCTGCAGGCCGGACGGGATATGAATCTGACGGCTGCAACGGTGGTGAATCAGGGTAAGGACAGCCTGACGCAACTCAGTGCGGGCAGGGATATGACGCTTTCCACAGTGACCACATCCGCGCAGGACAATATTACCTGGGATAAAAATAATCGTCTGTCACAGGGCGTCACACAGAGTACGGGCAGCACGCTTGCCGGTAACGGTGATGTCACGCTGACCGCCGGACGGGATATGACGTCACAGGCGGCATCGCTGTCAGCTCAGAAAGGCCTGGCTCTGATGGCGGGTCATGACGTGACGCTGACTGGTGCACAGAATACCAGTTCGCTGGACGAATACCATAAAGTGACCGGCAGCAGCGGGATGTTATCGAAAACCACCACTACCACGCATGATGTCACTGACCGCCGGACCATGACGGGCAGTGAACTGAACGGGGATACGGTCAGTATCGGCGCCGGACATAATCTGAACGTCACGGGCAGCAGTGTGGCCGGGGATAACCGTGTCTCCCTGGCTGCCGGAAATAACCTGAGTATCGGAACGCTGACAGAAAGCAACCGTGAAACACATCTGAAACAGGAGAAAAAATCCGGGCTGATGAGCTCCGGAGGTGTGGGATTCAGCGTGGGCAGCCAGAGTCTGAAAGTCACGGACACCGCAACAGACACCACGCAGAAAGGCAGCACGGTGGGGAGTGTTCACGGTGATGTTTCCCTTCAGGCAGGTAACCGGTTGACCGTCAACGGCTCTGACCTGATTGCCGGCAGGGACATGGCACTCAGTGGTAAGGAGGCCAGCATTACCGCCGCCACAGACCAGCATGTACAGACGCATACGGTGGAGCAGAAAACCTCCGGTCTGACGCTTGCCCTGTCCGGCACAGCGGGCAGCGCCCTGAATACGACGGTGGAGACCGTACAGGCGGCGAAATCTGCCGGAAACAGCCGGCTTGAAGCCCTGCAGGGGGTGAAGGCCGCGCTCTCGGGGGCTCAGGCCGTGCAGGCCGGACGACTGGCAGAAGCACAGGGCAACCAGAAAGAGAATAACAATGCCGTGGGCATCAGCCTCTCTTACGGCAGCCAGTCTTCGAAATCAGAACAGCAGTCAGAGCAGACGGTGGCGAAGGGCAGTACACTGACCGCAGGTAATAACCTCAGTATTCAGGCCACCGGCTCCGGCGTGAAGGGCGTGGATGGTGACCTGACGATACAGGGCAGTCAGATAAAGGCCGGGAACAACGTTCTGCTGCAGGCAAACCGTGACGTGAATCTGGTATCAGCAGAAAACACGTCAAAGCTGGAAGGAAAGAACACATCCAGTGGTGGCAGCGTGGGTGTCGGTGTTGGTGTGGGCTCCGGAGGCTGGGGTATCAGTGTTTCAGCCAGCGCAAACCAGGGTAAGGGCAGTGAAAAAGGCAACGGTACCACCCATACAGAAACCACGGTGGATGCGGGAAACCGGCTGACCATTATCAGCGGGCGGGACACCACGCTTACCGGCGCGCAGGCTGGCGGTGAAACGGTGAAAGTGGATGCCGGTCGTCATCTGACACTGACCAGTGAGCAGGACAGTGACCGTTATGACAGTAAGCAGCAGAATGCCAGCGCCGGAGGCAGCTTCACTTTCGGGTCCATGAGCGGTTCGGCGAGTGTGAACCTCAGCCGGGATAAAATGCACAGTAACTACGACAGTGTACAGGAGCAGACGGGGATTTTTGCCGGCAGGGGCGGGTTTGATGTCACCACCGGACAGCATACGCAACTGAACGGTGCGGTGATTGCGTCCACGGCAACGGCAGATAAAAACAGGCTGGATACCGGCACACTGGGCTTCAGTGACATTGAAAACCGGGCCGACTTTAAAACGGAACATCAGAGTGCAGGGCTCAGTACCGGTGGCAGTGTTGCCGGAAATTTCCTGGGGAACATGGCAAACAATCTGCTGGTCGGTGCAAATCATGAAGGCCATGCGGACAGTACCACGCAGTCGGCAGTGTCTGCAGGGAATATCACCATCCGGGATACGCAGAGCCAGAAACAGGATGTGGCAGACCTGAAGCGTGACGCAGCACATGCAAACCAGACGTTGTCCCCCATCTTTGACAGGGAAAAAGAGCAGCAGCGACTGCAGCAGGCGCAACTCATCGGTGAGATTGGTAACCAGGTGGCAGATATTGCCAGAACGGAAGGACAGATAGCCGGTGAGAAAGCGAAGCGGGACCCGGCAGCACTGAATCAGGCCCGCGCAGAGCTTGAGGCAGCAGGAAAACCGTACACGGAACAGGATGTGGCGCAGCGGGCCTACAATAACGGTATGGCGGCCTCAGGTTTTGGAACGGGAGGCAAATACCAGCAGGCGATACAGGCCGCGACCGCAGCGGTACAGGGACTGGCCGGCGGTAATCTGAGTGCAGCCCTGGCAGGTGGTGCAGCACCGTATCTGGCTGAAGTGGTGAAAACCATGACCACAGACCCGGTTACGGGTGAGGTGAATAAGGCTGCAAATGTGGCTGCTCATGCTGTGGTGAATGCTGCACTGGCGGTGGCACAGGGTAATAACGCCCTTGCCGGTGCCGCAGGTGCAGCCACCGGTGAAGTGGTTGGGATAATAGCCACACAGATGTACGGTAAGCCGGTGAGTGAACTGAGTGAGACAGAGAAGCAGACGGTCTCGACACTGGCAACGGTTGCTGCCGGCCTGGCCGGTGGTCTGGTGGGAGACTCAGGTGCTTCAGCGGTAGCCGGCGCACAGTCAGGTAAGACGACTGTTGAGAATAACTTTCTGGGAGCGACATCTTCTGACAAACTGGATAAAGCCATTGAGAAAATCAGGAACGGCGATAAGACATTAGCCACTGCTAATGAGCTGATTAAGCTGGAAAATGCAGATAAACGTAGTGATGCTCTGGTATCCAAATTTAATAAAGATCCTTCACAATTAAACAGCGCAGAACGTGCTGAACTGGCAGCTTACTTGCGTGTATATGCTTCAGAAATGGAAAAGGAGTACGGTACAGCGGTGGCACAGGAGCTTGTTACTGGGTTACTGTCAGGACAGGACTATATAAAACGTAACCCTGATACTGAAGCAATGGCAAAGGCTCAAAGCATTATGAATACTTGGGGGTATCATAAATCTAATGCAAGTATTGGTGATGCTCCTTTGTTGTTTGGGGGAAGTGTGCTGGGGTTAACAGTGAAAGGTATGGCGACTAATGCAGCAATTGGTATCAGCGTAAACTCAGTTGCTCAGCTTGCTGGAAAAGATCCATTCAGTTATGTGGATGCGATAATGGCTGGAGTGACAGCTGCAGCTACAACCGGTAAAGGCATCATCGTCTCAACTCCCATCAATATGGGCGGTGCTGCAATCAGTAGTAGTATCAAGGGAGAAGATCCAACTAACTCAGTTATTGGTGCTGGAGCTGGCTCGATCTTCGGCGGTGGTATTGGAAAAATTGCTACAGAACAACTGAAACCGGTTATTAAAGAAGGTAGTGCTGAGGTAATTGGGGCAGTTACGGGGGCTGTCTCAGGAGAAGTTACTGGCAACCAAGTAAAAGATAAACTGGACAAGGTAGGGAATAAAAATGGGAGCAATTAACATAAAAGATTTGGTTAAGCTTATTTTTTTATGCATAGGCTTGATGTTCGCTACTGTAGTAATGGCCTATTTATTAGCGTCAGTAATTATTTATTTTAAAATAAACACATTTGATTTCAATTGGAGTGAGGCTCTTCCTGATGCCTTCAGAGTGGGTGGAGTTGGTGGGACAATCCTTGGTTTAGGTCTCTGGATAAAAGCAAAACTACAAGAAAGAAAATAAGATGATAAATAAGTCGATAACAATCTCAGCTTTTTGACTGGGGGGTTGTTGAAAATAATATGCTGAACGAGATCAGAGTCGCGATGGTACTTGGGGACCGGGGCATGTGCTGAATGGCGACAATACAGACGAAAACAAACAGCCGAATCTGGGCAAAGACGTAGCGAGTGCTACGAATAAGGATAAAGCTGAGCTTGGTGGTGCAGGTGCTGGAACACCGGGGGGATGGGGACCGGATAATGAAGAAAAAGCCCGTCATCAGGAGGTTCAGCAACAACGATTTGATGAACTGAGTAAAATATATGATAAAAGTCACCCGGTTGGAGAGTTAACGGTGGATGGACAGACTATCAGGCAGAGTTCGGTAAGTAACCGTTATGGTACGACGAAAGTGTTTGAAAGCCAGAATCTGACGGATAAACAGATCCACAATTACGCACAGCAACTGGCAGGCGATACACCGCTGAAAGAGGTTCGGCCGGGGATCTATACTGCAAAGCTGAATAACGGAACATCGATCACGTTGCGGAATTTATCGTCGTCCCAAGAACAAACAGGCGCCAGATGGACTATTGATATTAGAGGGAATCAGCAATTGGCTGAAATTGCACATAAATACGGACGTCAGGTTGAAATTAAATTTAGGTGAGCATTATGTTGACTGAAAATGAGTATCGTGAAACAGCTGACGCATCGGAGATGCAAGCGTTAAGTGGTTTATGGGCTTACAGTATTCCAGATCATGTTGATAGCGCAGTATTCAGTTTTGATGAAAGGAAAAAACTCTTTTTCTGGATATTTGAGCGCCTTCTGAAAGAAGGGCGCATCAAACTCGCCAAGCACGGTAAGTTTCTGGAAGGCAGTGTTGACGAGCAGGTTGAGCGTTTCCGACAGGCATTTCCAAAAACAGAAGAAGAGATGGAAGACGGTATCTGGTTTTTTGATGAGAGCTGTCCGGGAGGAGCTGTCTGGGTGCTTGAAGATGGCTCTCTCGAATGGACCTGATAAACCCGTTCATAGTGCAGGATGCAGTGCAGCAAGCGTATAACAACGATATGACAGCCTCAGGTTTTGGAACGGGAGGCAAATACCATCAGGCGATACAGGCCGCAACGGCAGCGGTACAGGGACTGGCCGGCGGTAATCTGAGTGCACCCTGGCAGGTGGTGCAGCGTCGTATATTGCTGAAATAATCAAAAATACCCCCCCCCCGGACTGTGCGGGAAGTGTGGTAGCTCATGCCTTGGTGAATGCCGCACTGGCTGTGGCACAGGGAAATAACGCTCTTGCCGGTGCCGCAGGGGCTGCCACCGGCGAGGTGGTGGGAATGATAGCCACACAGATGTACGGTAAACCGGTCAGTGAACTGAGCGAGGCAGAGAAGCAGACGGTCTCAACACTGGCAACGGTTGCTGCCGGCCTGGCCGGTGGTCTGGTGGGAGACTCAGGTGCTTCAGCGGTAGCCGGAGCACAGTCTGGTAAGGCGGGGGGCGAAGGTAGTTGGTTCGTGAATTGGTTGGAATTCTGTAATATTAATAATAAAAATCGCTAAATGGTTATTCGGGGATACTCGATTGAATAAATTTATATATTTTCTGTTAGCAGGTATTTTATTTTCGGGACAGGTGGATGCAGCACGGGGAAGAAAACCCTGCTCGGGTGCTAAAGGTGGCATTTCACACTGTACGTCAGACGGACGTTTTGTCTGTAACGACGGAAGTCTGAGTCAGTCGAAACGCTTTTGTTCCGGTTATGGAGTGGCATCCGGCAAACGTCAGGTGAAATCACCTGTCACCACGAAGCCGGTTCAGAAGAAAAAATCAGTGGCTGTCCGGAAGGTGCCACAACCGTCGGTGGCTGAGAAAGATGAGTCTGTACCGGTCACTGAGCCGCGTAAACCCACCTGTGCGCCGCTTTATATGGCCAGCAAACCCGGATTCACGCATCTGCCTATTTGTTCCGGTAATCAGTATTAATCTGACACTGAAATAGCAGAGGCATCTGTGCTCAGCCTGCAGTTAACCCTGTATTGGCGAGCATCATAAAGCCGGACATCCTTCCGGGTATAAATATTTCCGGAGGGCGTTAATCAGAAATATTCAGTTACTGAGAAGGAAAATAAAGGAAAGTCATGGCAGGAAGAAAAAAAGATGATAATGCAGCGGGATTTGTCCTGATTTTAATTTGCGTTATTCTCTGGGGGATTTATGTGGCGGTCAGGGCGCTGATAAATCTTAATGAGCGCTTTATTGATGCAGTATCGAATCCGGCAGGTATTATTGGTTTGTTTTTTGGTTTGCTTACTGTATTTGCAATTTTACTTCGTTTTTTTATTTACCGGAGACTCAGAAAGAAAACAGCAGCCTTTGAGCAGGCCGTTTCAGAGCTGGTTCAGAGGGAGCGGGATTTTAATGAAACTGTCAATGCCGCGATAGCCCGGGGAATACGACAGGAAAAGGAGCAACTTGCCAGACGCCGTGAGGAGTTTCATACCGCCAGACAGAAGGCCAGCCGTGCAATGCAACGGATTGTTGATTCCGCCTGGAAATTTAAGGCGAAAACTCTGCTGGCTGGTGTAACGATTAATAACTGGCAAAGCAAATATGACCAGCTTCGTAAGGAAAAAGAGGCTTACGCTGCTGTCAGTGAGAAAATTGCCTTTCTTAACCTGGAAGATAATTCTGACTGGGAGAGTGTCAGGCAACAGTTTCTGGACAAAGTGGCATTGCTGGAAAAAGCGCAGGAAGAAAAGGAATATCAGGCAGAGCTTAAGCGTCAGATGCGTGAAGAAAAAGAGCGTCAGGATGAACTTGACCGGCGCCAGCGGGAAGCGGAAGAGGAAGAACGGCGTCTTGCTGAGCAGCAGAAACTGATTGAAGAGGCGCTGCGTGCAGCAGAAGGGGCTCACAGGGAGGAGTTAGAGAAACAACGCCTGGCGCTGGAACAGAAAATTCAGGAAGCGCATGCGCAGTATGAACGTGCTAAATCCATGGCTCAGCTTACGAAACAGGGGCATGTTTATATCATTTCGAATATTGGTTCGTTTGGTGAGGATGTCTTTAAAATTGGCATGACCCGACGGCTGGAACCCATGGACAGGGTAAAAGAATTAAGTGGTGCTTCTGTTCCGTTTGATTTTGATGTTCACGCCATGATTTCCTGTGATGATGCGCCTGCGCTGGAAAAAACACTTCATGACAGTCTGGAAAAATACCGCATCAACAGGATTAACCTGCGTAAAGAATTTTTCCGCGTGAAACTTGAGAGAATCATTAATGAAGTGGAGCGTCACCACGGGCAGGTGGAATATGTGGCTGATCCGGCGGCGCTGCAGTATCTGCAGAGTCTGGAGTACGCGGAAAATGAAGCTGCCTGACAATCAGTGTTCTGATTTTATTCCGGCCGGATATAACAGGAGGGATATCTGCAGATATCCTGCAGCATGGTTCACAGTATTCCGGTCATGTTAATGATTCTGTTTTTTATTTCTGAATAAAACGACACCCACGATATAACGTCGTGGGTGTCGGTGGTGATTATTTTTTTGTTCACAGATTAAGGTGCGTTTATGGCGAAACTGATAAATGTATCGGCGTCCACTGAGGAGAGAATGACGTCCGGGGAGAGGAGGGTGGCTTCACGACTGGAGAGTTTTCTGAATGATGACTGCCTTGTCTGGTACGATATCCCGGTGGGACGGAGAAACCGGCATCCGGATTTTGTCATTATTGACCCGGAGAACGGACTGGTATTTCTGGAGGTCAAGGACTGGACGATTTCCACGCTGCGTGAGGCAAATCAGGAGCAGGTTACACTGGAAACCGACGGTCTTCTGAAATCAGAAATAAATCCGCTGGTACAGGTTCGTCGTTATGCCTGTGATACTGTTAATGCCTTACCTGCAGACCCGTGCTTACGGCAGAATGACGGTCAGTATAAGGGACGGCTGAACCTGGCCTGGGCGTATGGTGTGGTGTTTACCCGCATTACCCGTCAGCAACTGAAGACACTGGCAGGGAATGATGAGAATGCGGTGGAAAAGATTTTCCCTTCAGCACAGACAATCTGTCAGGATGAAATGACGCAGTCTGTTTTACCTGAGGTATTCCGGCAAAAAATTGCCGGGATGTTTACCACGGGATTCAGAACCCGGGTGACACCCCGGATGAGAGATATTCTGCGCGCCCATCTGTTTCCTGAAGTGACCGTGAAACAGAACTCACAAATCAAAATCATGGATATCCAGCAGGAGATTCTGGCCAGAAATATTGGTGACGGGCATCGTGTCATTCATGGTGTGGCTGGTTCCGGAAAAACCATGATTCTTTTGTTCCGTTGCCTTTATCTGGCTGAAACCACACCCGGAAAGATTCTGGTGTTGTGCTACAACATTACCCTGGCCAGTTATCTGCGGGAATGCATTGAGGCCAGAGGGCTGGCGTCACGGGTTACGGTATCTCATTTTCACAGCTGGTGTGCCTCAATGGCAAAACGCCACGGTATTCAGGTGACGGCAGACAGAAAAGAATATCCTGAGAAATGCTTCAGTGCACTGGAAGAGGCCGTGAACAGCGGAAAAATCACCCAAACCGGATATGATGCTGTACTGGTGGATGAGGGGCATGATTTTGACAGTCGCTGGCTGACCCTGATTGCCCGTCTGTTTGATAACGCATCCCGTTCACTGCTCCTGATGTACGATGATGCCCAGTCCATTTACCGACGGGAGCGGGCCCTGAACTTTTCTCTGGCCAGTGTGGGGATTCAGGCGCAGGGACGCACTTCTGTCCTGCCGGTCAATTATCGTAATCCGAAACGCATTTTGCACTTTGCTTATGCATTCTCCCGCGAGTATTTTGAAAAACATCAGAACCGTGAAATACCGCTCGTTCAGCCACAGGCAGGCGGTGAAGAAGGCACAGAGCCGGAAATCCTGCGTTGTACTTCTGAGCGTGATGAAGCCAGACAGGTCGCAGACTGGCTGGAGAAGCGCCATGCCCTGTGCGGTCACTGGAGTGATATGGCTGTGCTGTGTCCGGCAGAGTTTTCAGTGAAACAACTGACAGAGGTTATGACACAGCGTGGGATACCTTTTGCCACCTGCTTTGACAAGGAAGGCAAGAAGACATACTCGCGACGCAAGGATGTGGTGCATTTACTGACGTACCAGAGCAGTAAGGGGCTGGAGTTCCCGTATGTGGCAGTTATCAATGCGTCTTTCGTTCACTCTGGTGCAGCGGATGAGTCTGAAGTGATTCCGGTGCTTTATGTGGCGTTCACCCGGGCAACCCGCGAATTACTGGTGACCTGTTACCGTGAAAACAGTATCAGTCGCCACCTTGAGGATTTTGCATAATACCGGACCATTTCTTTATTCCGGGCTTTCACCATACTGTTATTATCAGGTTTATTTAATTCGCCATGAACCCGTTATTTAACGATATTCAGATGCGTCTTTTTTATCTGAACCATTCGCCGTACTCCTGGCACTGGAATGTCAGATTCAGCCCCCAGGAAGCCGTATATACTGGCAATGATACCTGTCATATAACCATTACCTGTAATCAGTCCGGTTTTCATTTAACCAGGGATGGACAACGACTGTTCACTGAACGTTATATCAGAAACCTTAATGAGCTGTTGCCGGTTCTGAAACGGCGGTGGGATGTGACACCGGCAATCATCCGTGCCGTGGAATACCTTTCCCGGGTCCCGGTATTACACTGACATTCTTTTCGTCACTGTTAATCATGCTTTAATACAGTAACACTGAATCTGCCGATGACTTCTGAAGTGAAACTGAAAACCGGTGGTGACCCCCGGTCATTACCGGATTATGCTGCCCTGCCTGATGAAATCAGCAAACTGACCCACCCGGCACGTCCGGATGTGGACTGGCGTTACGTGGAAACGCTTTGCCTGCGTCTGTATGAACACAATGGCGTGGAATTACAGACGGCATCCTGGTACACCATCGCCCGGATGCATACAACAGGGTTAAGTGGCCTGAATGAAGGGCTGGCTCTGATTGTGGCGCTGACCCGGCATCACTGGTCAGTGATGTGGCCGCTGAATACCCACGCCCGGCTGGAAATTATTACCGGTCTGTTCAACCGTCTGCAAAAAACGCTCCGGGCCATGCCACCGGACGACCGTGACAACCTGCCCCTGCTATATCAGACCGAAACATTCCTGAAGACACTGAGAGACACACTGGCCCGGCACGAACTTAAACAGAGCAGTAAAGTGGCTTTACCGGAAGCCATGGTGAAGGGATATATCACCCGTCTGGAAAATCAGCCGGTGCAGGGCGAAGCGTCGTCTCCGGTAACCCTTCCGGCTCAGGCACTCCGGTCTGATGCTCGGGACGTACAGGAACATCAGCCCCTGCCGCACTCCCGTCTGGTGTATGTTGTTTCTGAAACAAAAACAGAGCCCACACCCTCCCTTCAGAAATCCCCGTCCATGTTTCTGAAGCCGTTTTTGGCTGGTGTCTGTGCGGCATTGCTGGCGGTCAGCGTGGCTATTCCGGGATGGCAGTTTCTGACACAGCCATCACCGGAGGAGCAGCATTTTACCTGGGGGAATGGTTGTAAAAAGCAGTGAAAACAGTAAATACAGAGTATCGTGATGAATTAGTGCTCAGGGGCTACCAGTATTCAATAACCAGCGTATCGGCATCGCATTCCTGTAATTCTGGTATTGACTGTTATGACTAAATTCAATGTATATATGGCTGGCAGAAATATGTTAACAGTCCCGGAGTTGTGGAAAATCCTCCGGAGCTAATATCGGGAGTGCCTTAACAATTTTCCGTGAGTTAAATGATAATTTCTGAGTGAGAATATGGTCACGATTTGTGTTGACGGTGAAAATAAGACTCATAAAATTACCGACTGGACGCTGTGGGCTGGAAATGACGACAGAGAGGTTATGCTGACCTGTCATTTTCGCAGCGGGAGAAAATATACTCGTCCGCTTTCTGTATGTCAGATAACGCCAACTGTAAATTTGCGAAATGTTTTCCTCGAAAGGAAAGGGAACGCTGTAACATCCCGGGCTGAACGGGTTATTATATATGGTGATAAATATGCTGCTGTTTATTACCGCGAGGGTGAACGACCCTACATCATGAAAACAACCGGTCTTGACTTTCAACAGTGTTCAGCATTTACAGAGCATGCCGTGTTTAATTACTTGTGTAGGGTGGCTAATGAACGTATTTTTTATGCCCGTGGTAATAACAGAAATATCGATGAGAATATCCTTAGGCAGATAAAGAAAATAGTTCCTCATCCTGATACCGCCTTGCATGCATACTGTTCAGGACAGAGTAAAAAACGTGATTCGCCATGGGGTTTGATTTTTCCGTTTGGTCTTAATGAAAGTCAGTTGCTGGCTGTCGAACGGGCATTTTCCTCACAGATTTCAGTTATTGAAGGACCACCTGGAACAGGTAAAACACAGACTATACTCAATATTGTTGCTAATATATTAATTCAGAATAAAACAGTGGCAATTTTGTCCAATAATAACTCAGCTGTCAGTAATGTTTATGAAAAGATGGACAAACAGCAACTGGGATATGTGGTGGCACGACTGGGGAGTACGGAGAACAGGCAACAGTTTTTTTCAACGTCGATTTCGCGCTCTGAGGAAGTCTTACCTGACCCACCGTCTGCAAATGCGATTGATGATGTACTTCAACAAGTGAAAAAACACCTGAATGCCATTAACCAGGTCGCTTCGTTAAAAGCAGAAATTAATGAGCTGAATATTGAGTATAAATACCTGCAGCAATGGCAGAGTCAGAATCTTCGACCGGAGGATTTTTTTTCTCACAAATATCGATTTTCCTCACAAAAAACAACCGACCTGATGGCTTATATTCATTACCTTTCTGACAGGCGGATTGGATTCAGAAACAGAATTGATTTGTTGTTAAACTTCAGGATACTGAAAGTCAAACCATTGATGATTCCGGAGAGAAGGCTGGCACTATTTACTTCTCTTCAACTTTCTTATTATGAAAAAACTATCCGGGAAAAACAAATTTCTCTGAATGAATATGAGGAAGTATTTAAAGAATCTGATTTTAAAATTTTACTGGGGCGCCTGACATCATGGTCTATGCTTTATTTAAAGCAACATCTGCGAAGAAATGTTTCAACAAGAAGTTCATTCTCGGCAGAGACATACAGGGATGAATTTGACCGTTTTATAAAGCGTTTTCCGGTTATTGGTAGTAGTACGCATTCGATTATTAACTCTATCGGCAAGGGGGCCCTTCTTGATTATATTATTATTGATGAAGCCTCGCAGCAGGATATTGTTCCGGGCATTCTGGGACTGGGATGTGCCCGTAATGTAATCGTTGTAGGGGATCGTAAGCAACTTCCACATGTTCCTGTATTACTCCCGAACAGCCCATCTCCACCGGCAGAATACTATAATTGTGAGAAATATAGTCTACTTGATTCGGTTTGTATGTTGTTCAGGAACATGGTGCCAGTAACCCTTCTTAAAGAGCATTATCGTTGTCATCCTAAAATCATTCAATTTTGTAATAAGCAGTTTTATGATAATGCTCTGATACCGTTAACGGTTGATTCCGGTGAAGCTTCATTATCTCTGGTCATCACGGCAAAAGGAAACCATACCCGTAATTTTTCAAATCTCAGGGAGCTTGAATCTCTGGAAGGTCATTACTGGGATGAAGAAAGTAGCAGGGGATACATTGCCCCATATAATGCACAGGTTAATCTGGCTGAAAAAGTGCTGCCTGCTGATTTTGTGAAATCGACGGTGCATAAATTTCAGGGACGGGAGTGCGATGAAATTGTGTTTTCCACTGTGCTGGATAAGAAGCGCAGCAGCCAGCACAGTCGGAACATCGCGTTTGTTGATAACTCTGAACTGGTGAATGTCGCTGTTTCAAGGGCCCGAAATAAATTTACGCTGGTGACTGGTAATGATGTATTTGAACGCCATGCTGGACATATTGCGGCGCTGATTCGTTACATCAAATACTACGCTGATGACGGAGAGATTTTCGAGAGCCCGGTCATATCAGCATTTGATTTGCTGTACAGTGAGTATGACAAATCACTGGAACGACTGAATAGTAGATTGAATTCAAATGATTCACACTTTAAGTCAGAACAGATTGTGGCCTGCCTGTTGCGGGATATCCTGTCGCAGGATAGTTATCGGAGTATGATGTTTCATTCACAAATAGCGCTGAATCAGTTGGTGTTGCTGGAGCGGGGGGATTTTACACACCGTGAACAGTTATTCATGCGTAACCGGGCCAGTTGTGACTTTGTTGTTTACTATAAGGTCGGGAAGACTCCATTAGGGGTTATTGAAGTGGATGGTGGTTATCATCTGACCAGTGTTCAGGCTGAACGTGATGAACTTAAAAACAGTATACTGAAGAAATGCGGCCTGCCATTGCTAAGATTACGTACTATAGACAGTGATATAGAAGGTAAGTTGGGAGCGTTTCTGTCAGGCCTGACAGGCTAAAGTCTGAATAAAAAATATTGCAGCGGGAGGTCTCAAACCTGATTTGGTCATGTGCCACACACAATTGTACGAACCCCATGGACACAGGCTTCTTTGTTTTGGTTACATCAACGTACGTATTCCTGATACATATAAAAATAAGTGCTATTGCTCAAAGCTAACAGGGAATGGTTCTGTTGAATAATTCCTTAGTGAATAAACGTTATCAGGGTGTAATTCTATTACAGTGAATACTTCCTGCAAAATGATATTTGAATCGTTCACCATCTGCATCATATTTCCTTATTTACAAGTTGAAAGGATGGTATATGTTGAAAATGCATGGGTTTTCCAGATGTGTTACCAGTAAGAAGCAGGTGGATAAAGGATGCGATAACAAATCCAACAACCAGATTAATATCTGAAGAGTTTTATTGTTATTATTTATCCCCAAAGCGGTGAGTTGTTAATGAAGTTTGTCTGAATGTATAAACAGAATTATTCGACATAAAGCCAGGAAAATGAGTGATACGCTTTTAACCGAAAAAATCCTTACCGGAGAAAATGTTTTGCGTGCCGCAATCGCCCGCATTGAGTGGATTTTTGAAACATTTCCGTCGGTATGCCTGTCTTTTTCAGGTGGAAAGGATTCCACCGTGCTTTTCCATCTTGTGGCAGAGGTGGCCCGCAGGAGAAAACGTCATTTCTCTGTTCTGTTCATTGACTGGGAGGCCCAGTATCGGTGCACCATTGAACATATTCAGAAGATGCGGGAAATGTACCATGATGTGACGGAAACCTTTTACTGGGTGGCACTTCCCCTGACCACGGTAAACGGCGTCTCGCAGTTTCAGCCGGAGTGGATATGCTGGGAGCCAGGAGTGACCTGGGTTCGCCAGCCACCGGAAGAGGCCATTACAGACATGACGTATTTTCCCTTTTACCGGTATGCCATGACGTTTGAAGAATTTGTTCCGGCATTTTCTTCCTGGTTTGCCGGTAACCGGTGTGGAGTGGCAGTGCTGACTGGTGTCCGTGCGGATGAATCGCTCAATCGCTTTATGGGACTGGTGTCTCAGCGCAAACTGAGATATGCCGATGATAAACCATGGACCACTGCATCGCCTGAAGGGTTTTACTACACCATGTATCCGTTATATGACTGGAAAGCCCGCGATATCTGGATATATAACGCCAGAACCTGTGCCATCTACAATCCTCTGTATGACCTGATGTACCGTGCCGGCGTGCCGTTACGCAACATGCGTGTCTGTGAACCTTTTGGTCCTGAACAACGTAAGGGGCTGTGGCTTTACCATGTTCTGGAGCCGGAAACCTGGGCCAGGATGTGTGAGCGGGTGTCAGGCGCTGCCAGCGGGGCGCTTTATGCCAATGAGAGCGGTGCCTATTTTGCCCTGCGTAAGCGTATTTCAAAACCAGCTCATCATACCTGGCGCAGCTATGCGATGTTCCTGCTGGATGTGATGCCGGAAAGAACGGCAGAACATTACCGTAACAAAATTGCTGTCTACCTGCGCTGGTATCAGACGCGGGGCTTCCCGGATGACATCCCGGATGAACAGGAGAATGACCTGGGGAGCCGGGATATCCCGTCCTGGCGACGTATCTGTAAGACTCTCATAAAGAATGATTTCTGGTGCCGTACTCTCTCCTTCAGCCCTAATAAACCCCGGCACTATGAACGTTATCTGCAGCGTATGAAAGAAAGGAGGAAGGAATGGGGGATTCTGTGACACCGGAGATACTTGGCAACATGATTCGTCAGTATTTCAGTCAGGTACGAACTGAAGAAGAGACCATACAGGCCCTGAATCATCTGCGCAGGGTGCTTCATGAGGTCAGTCCTTTTGCACAGGAGCCTGTGGACTGTGTGCTGTGGGTGAAAGCAGATGAGGTGGTGGCCAACGATTATAACCCCAATGTCATGGCGTCGGGTGAGAAGAAACTGCTGAAACATTCACTGGAGCAGGATGGGTTCACGCAGCCTGTGGTTGTCTCGGAAGAGAAGGAGCATTATCTGGTCGTGGATGGTTTTCATCGTCAGTTACTGGGCAGGGAAGCAGGTATGGGAGAACGTCTGAAGGGCTGGTTGCCAGTGACCTGTATTAATCCGGAAAGAAGGGGACAGGCCTCACGTATTGCGGCGACCATTCGACATAACCGGGCCAGGGGCAAACATCAGATAACCTCAATGTCTGATATTGTCAGGGACCTTTCACGCCTGGGCTGGCCAGATGAACGGATTGGTACGGAGCTGGGTATGGACCAGGATGAAGTTCTCAGGCTGAAACAGATTAGCGGACTGACGGAATTGTTTCAGGAAGAGGATTTCAGCCCGGCATGGACGGTTCGCTGAGACCGTCAGATATGTATATTTTTTCAGTGAGTTAATGTTTTGAGCAGGAAAAAGAGTACCCCGGAAGTTGTGGAAGACACGGTTGCACAGAAACTGGAGGCTGCTGGTTGCTGGCGCAGAGCTTCTGCCCGCTGGCTTTTTGTTATGGGAAATGTTGAATGTACAGAAGCACAACGGGAGTGGTTGTTGTTGCGCCGGAATTATTGTCTGGCGCAGATATCGTCCCCGCCGCTACCTGAAAAGCTGGATATCAGCGAAGTGGCGAAAGCTGCAGATGCCACGCTGAGGCGAATGGGGATTGCCAGCCCGTCCGGGGAGATATTCAGAAAAGGTACACCGGTCTGTTGATATTCAGGTAACAGGTATTAATGATGAAGAAAGATATGGCGGACAGTGTGTCAGTGACATGGCAACTTTTGTGCGATGATCATGGTTTTACCCGGGAGCACTAAAATCTGCTGAAGAAGTTCAGCCCGGAGGCATTACGTGAAATTATTGCTGAAATAGCCTGCTGCCATCCATCAACCAGTATATTGCTCAGGAATAAGTGGCTGACACTGCCGGAGAATATTCTGGAGCAGGTTACCCATGAATACGTACGAAGAATACATAACTTTTCATCTTTCAGGAGCGAGAAGGAGGCGGAATCTTGGTTAAATGAGCTGTTTTTTGCTGTGATTGCCCCGTTATACCGTGTTGCCCCCGGACAATCAGAACAGGTTGAGTCCTTTGTTCTGCAGCTTATTGCCGAACAGGAGCGGGTTTGGGAGCTTATTCTAACCAATGATGGTTGTTCATGGCATTGCGCACTTTATGATATATTATTTCATCTGGTTTTACGAAATATGGAAGACCAGCCTGAACATGAGAGACAACGAATAACAAAAATGCTTAATGAGTCCGATACAAGGCGGGTTGCAGAAGAGATTAAATTCCGGATTCAATATCTTCAGGATGAAGAACAAAAGAGAGTTTTAAGTGAGTTGGTAAATGTCCTGATTTCAAAAAGATAAAACATGTCGGAGTAATTTTTCTATATATTAAAAAACAGGTGCGTATTACCATAAAGGAGATCGGTGAGTAACCGTTATTGGATGATCTCCTTCCATAAAAATACGCGCAATCTAACAGTTCGCTCTGTGCCAAAAAAAGACATTGCTCACAATATCGAGTTAATCATTCGGCCGTTAAACATTCCCATTGAAAAATTTCTCAGTATAGAATATACCAATGTTGAGGGCATTCCTCTTACATCTCGAAGGATAACTATCATGGGTCTAAAACCAGGTCCAAAACCAATTGCTAAGTCAACAGGAAAACCGGATCAACGCCGACGCGATAATAAAGATACTCCTGGCAATACTCCGGGATTAAAGCCAAGTAAGTCCACAGGTAAGTAAAAAATAAGGGTATAAATACTTATTTATACCCTGACTACATATCCAGTCTACTGAAGGTGTTTCTGCAGCCAGATGCACGTTCCTTCTATATCATACGCCTGTGCCCCATACCCTTTAGCAAGCAAAGTCTCTGGTAAATACTCGTCATATTTATCCAGATACTTGTCGGGAACAACTGCAGCAAGCTCAAACTCTGAAGGTAGCCCCGACAATAGCATTTTCTTAAGTGCACGCTGGACAGAGGCAACGCCTGAGTCCTCTACCTCTATCACACCTGCAAATGAACTGGCTTTAAAGCCACAACGTATAAGCAGGGACGTAATTGTATTGACAATTTTATCCCCCATCCACGGGATCACGTAGCAGTTCTGACCACTGGCAATAAAACAGTCATTTTGTAGATTGTAGCGTTGGAAGTTGTCACTTCCTTCCGCGAAGAGGCTTCTGGCTGCGGCATCAGCATAATCGACTCTCTTGTTGCCTACCGCGATACGGTAATCATTTTCCCTGTAGATAGTGAGCATTTCCTGGCGAACAACATCATGAACAGACATCCCGCTACCACTGAATAGTGGCGGCTGACCGCCTTTAGTCGTCTCAACATAGATAACCTTTTTTTCAACCTCGATCTCTGTCACTTTCCAGCGCCGTCCGCCGAAGATGATGTGCTGCTCCGGCAAAAGTGGGGAGTCTACAGGCACTGTGCCAAGAGTTCGGTTTCCCGTTACAATGCGAAACTCCTCAGGTGTATTGAATACGGTATAAAACGTGTAGTGATTAGTCAGTTTCTCCCCCTCAGCCCCGACAACTATTTCACCGCTGGTTAGTTGAGTGAGCAGGCCACATGTCCCCATATGTTTAAGCAGACTTTTGAAGTCATTTATATCCACATTCCGGAACGGACCTGTCTGGCAAAGTTGTGACCAGAGCTGATCGGCACGAACACCTCCCCATTGCGCAGTAATAGCCAAGATCTGGTGTAGTAGTGTGGAGTAATGTTTCTGCCGGATATCTGCAGGCTCGAACCAGCGCTTAGAGATCATCAACCTGATCATTGCCATCGCCTGAACCAACTGCAGCCGTAAATGATCCACAATGCTGCTGGTTGCGGTAAGTTCAGGTTCAGTAATTAACATTCTCAGCACCGATGGGGAATCGCGCCGCCCTGAACGTCCCATGCGTTGACGCAGACTGGAAACAGAATGCGGAGGTGTCACTTGTATGACAGACTGCACCTTACCAATATCAATACCCAGCTCCAGAGTCATTGTACAAACAGCGGTTGTGGGCAAATTCCCTTTCTGCAGTCGGGCTTCAAGCGCCTCACGCAACTCCCTTGCAAGGGAACCATGATGAGGAAAGAATTCATTAGGAACGACATTTGCTTCACACATGTCGCTCAGTGTTGCCGCTATGCTTTCAGTACGCTTTCGACTGTTAGCAAAGACCAGGTGGGAATCGCCACGGCAGAGCCTGAAAATATCCGCGCAGACGAGCTGTTCAGCAGAGCTCTGGAGCTCTTTTCCTTTTTCGGGCACCCGCTCAAGATAACCTTTAACCTGAACCTGTATTGTGGCTTTGCTATTACTGTCTGTTACCGTTTCACAAGGTAATCTCTTATCCGGGCGCAATAGTTCTGGTACTTTTTCCAGCTCTCCCAGCGTGGCACTCAACGCGACACGGGGAACTGGATTCAACTGGCGTCCCAGCACATGGTCAATTCTGTTAAGCAGAGAAAGCAGCTGTATACCACGCTCTGAGCCAATAAAAGCATGGAACTCATCAATAACAATGTATGCCACAGAAGAAAACGCCTGTTTGAGCCAACCCAATGAGTTTATGAGCAAAGACTCAAGTGATTCAGGTGTGATAAGTAAGATGCCAGAAGGGGTTGTCCGTGCTTTCTTCTTTTTGCTTTGTGGTACATCCCCGTGCCAGGGCGTCACTTGCATTTCCAGGGCTTCACCAAGACTCTCAAGACGACGGTGTTGATCGTTAATTAATGCCTTCAATGGACTGATATAGATAATGCCAAATCCACCAGTGAGATCTGCAATCGCTGAACAGGCAGGAAGAAAGAAAGCCTCTGTTTTACCCGCAGCTGTACCTGCACTAATTAGTACATCACGATCACGGGCTAAAATTGCCGGAATAGAGCTTTCCTGCAAGGGCCTTAAGGATGACCAGCCCTGCTTATAAACCCACTTACGGACACGGGGATCAAGACTATTGTAGGCACTACTCATAATCTGAAATTCGCCAGGCCATCATCGTCATCACTTTCCTCCACAATGGCATCATCCATATCGCTGAGCTTGTCTTCTTCAATCGCCACCCCCTCAATGAGGGTTTGCCAGTTCATCGTTCTGTTTTGTTCCAGCACAGCCAGCATATCCAGAAAACCTTTTATGGTATTGCGGGGAGTTCGAAAGTAAGCATCTCCGATGGTTTTGCTGCAGTGATGCAGAAACCCGGTCAGAGCATCATCTGGCACCAGATAATTTGCGGGATCTCCACCAGCATAAACATGACGAAGGTTTTTCAGTAAAATATACAGTTCCTCAGGAGTGAGGCTGGCAAGATGCAGCGTGGGGGACGAGTAGTCAATCACGCCAGCTTTCTGTGCGAATCGGTTTTCTGCCAGACGCGACTGGAGCGCTTCATAGCTGTAGAGCCCCTTACGTGGATCGAAAAGAAATTCTGGCGTCCCCCCGAGGATAAAACCAATATTTTCGGCGGAGCCTTGCAGGCAGTCATTCAGGATCCGCAAAATTTGTTCGTAGTTGGCCGTTCTCGCTTGCGTATTATTCAACTTGAAGAGGTTCACCATCTCGTCGAGGCTAACTAAAAGTCCGGCATAGCCTGCCTGACGGACAAAAAGGCTCATCAACTTCAAAGAATCATAGAACGAGGCGTCTGAGATAATCGTTCGGACGTCAAGATCATTACGGGCATCAGTTTTTGTGGTGTACTCGCCCCGCAACCAGCGAATAGCATTGGATTTTAAGGTTTCGTTATCCTGCTCATGCCCGCGCCAGAATGCGTCAATGACCTTCGCAAAGTCATATCCTCCCACCATATCTGACAAAGCAGCAAGGCGTTTATGAATAACGGATGAGACCAGGGAGCCGTTCGCATCAGCTTCCTTCCTTGCCTCAGTAACAAACCTTTCCACAACGCTAAGTAATGCATTGCCATCTGGTTTGTTTCTGGTGGACATATTTTTCATAAGCTCTGAGTAGAGATTACGAGCCTGACCTCCCGATGAGTGGATACGTCTGTCGGGAGAAAGGTCTGCACTGACCGTGACCAGCTTCTTCTCTAACGCAATAGACCGTACAACACTTAAAAAGAATGTTTTCCCGGAACCGTACTCACCAATGATAAGTCTGAAGCTTGCCCCGCCATCAGCAATCCGTTCAATATCCTGATGGAGGGCGGTTATCTCATTCACGCGGCCAACCTGGATATGCTGAATACCTATTCTTGGCGTTACTCCCGACTTAAGTGACTGAATGATAGCGTCGCGCTCTTTCTGCGTATTTTCATGAAAGGAGATCACTCAATAACTTCCATCGAGATCGGGTAAT
>OAVX01000225.1_pt1 | contig 49357 bp, 36 predicted proteins | sample 1476471 | NCBI WGS metagenome assembly OAVX01 (sample SAMEA2580114, study PRJEB22360) | human gut metagenome | biome: human gut; feature: human-associated habitat; material: faeces | place: Denmark | collected 2008/2010
CTGCCGCTACGGCTACCGCCCCTGCTCCCTCGGCGATTAATTTGTGCTGTTCGATCAGAGCCAGGATAGCGGTCGAAATCTCATCGTCGTTGACTGTAACAATTTCATCCACATACTTTTTACAATATTCAAATGTATGTTCACCCGGTTCTTTTACGGCTATACCGTCGGCGATGGTGCGGACGAATCCCATCCGTTCGATTTTATTGTGCTCGATGGAGTTCAGCATGCTTGGTGCACCGCTGGCCTGTACGCCGTATATTTTTACATTCGGATTCAGATGTTTGATTGCAAAGGCGACGCCGGAGATAAGTCCCCCTCCGCCTATCGGAACGATTACGGCATCCAGGTCGGGCAACTGTTCCAATAATTCCAGTCCGATAGTCCCTTGTCCGGCAATAACGTCTTCGTCATCAAAAGGATGAACGAACGTATATCCTTTTTCATCTCTCAGCTTCAGGGCTTTCTGATAAGCGTCGTCGTACACGCCTTCGACCAGGCAAACATCGGCACCGTACCATTTGGTAGCCTCTATCTTGGAGATCGGTGCATTGTCCGGCAGGCAGATCAGTGACTTGATGCCATGGGTGGTGGCAGCCAGGGCGACACCCTGTGCATGATTACCGGCGGAACAGGCTACGACGCCTTTGGCCTTCTCTTCTTCTGTCAGTTGGGCGATTTTGAAGCAGGCACCGCGGACTTTGAATGATCCAGTAATCTGTAAGTTCTCCGGTTTCAGATAGATATGAGAATCCGGATTGATGTTGGGCGCACTGATCAGGTCGGTGCGACGGATAACTGTTTTCAAGGCAAAAGATGCCTGATAAATCTTATCGAGTGTGAGCATTACGCTAAATTTTTGAGGAGACAAATATAGGGAGAATTCAGATATCTCACCGAAACAATAATGCTTTTTTATTATCTCGCCAATATTTCGTATATTTACACGCTGGAATTTACTTTCCGGCAGAGGCTGAAAAAGAAGATAGAGCACCATATAAGTATATGAAACCAGAGGATATTGAAGATTTCACAGAAGAAAACGAGAACGAGGAAATAGAACAGACAAATACAGACTCACAGGAAAATGGTGAGCAATCTGATTCTACTACACATTCGGAATATAAAATACCCGGGAAGGGAGAAGGCCGCGTATCCTATCATCTGTCGGGGATGTATCAGGATTGGTTTTTGGATTACGCTTCGTACGTGATCCTGGAACGTGCAGTGCCGCATATCAATGACGGTCTGAAACCTGTGCAACGTCGTATCTTGCACTCGATGAGGCGTTTGGATGATGGACGGTATAATAAGGTCGCCAATATCGTGGGGCATACCATGCAGTTCCACCCTCATGGAGATGCTTCTATCGGGGATGCGCTGGTACAGTTGGGACAGAAAGACCTGCTGATCGATTGCCAGGGAAACTGGGGTAATATCCTTACTGGTGACGGTGCCGCTGCTCCCCGTTATATCGAAGCACGTCTTTCCAAATTTGCTCTTGAAACAGTCTTTAATCCGAAGACTACTCTTTGGCAGCTATCTTATGACGGGCGTAATAAAGAACCGGTTACTTTGCCGGTGAAATTCCCTTTGCTGCTGGCCCAGGGAGTGGAAGGTATTGCCGTCGGTCTTTCTTCTAAAATACTTCCTCATAATTTTAACGAGTTACTGGACGCTTCGATAGCTTACCTGAAGGGGGAAGACTTCGCTTTATATCCTGATTTTCAGACAGGAGGTTATGTCGATGTCTCTAAATATAATGACGGTGAGCGCGGTGGTTCGGTAAAAGTCCGTGCTAAAATAACCAAGCTGGATAACAAAACATTGGTAATCAGCGAAATTCCATACGGAAGAACGACTTCTTCCGTGATCGAATCCATCTTGAAAGCAAACGACAAGGGAAAGATCAAGATCCGGAAAGTCGATGACAATACGGCGAAAGATGTAGAAATCCTGGTGCATCTGGCTCCGGGCGTATCGTCAGACAAAACGATCGATGCCTTGTATGCCTTTACAGATTGTGAGATCAGCATTTCGCCCAACTGTTGTGTGATCATGGACAACAAACCTCACTTCCTCAAAGTGAGCGACGTGTTGCGCCATTCGACAGACGATACGCTGCATCTGTTGCGTACCGAATTACAGATACAGAAAGCCGAGCAGGAAGAAACTCTCTTTTTCGCTTCCCTCGAAAAGATATTTATTGAAGAACGTATTTATAAGGATGCAGAGTTTGAAAACTCGAAGGATATGGATGAGGCCGTGGCTCATATCGACCTGCGCCTGACTCCGTTCAAGCCTGATTTTATCCGTGAAGTAACCCGCGAAGATATCCTCAAACTGATGGAGATCAAGATGGGACGTATCCTTAAATTCAACTCGGAAAAGAGCAATGCTTTGATTGCCCAGATTCGTGAAGAGATCGAGCGCATCAATCATCATCTGGATAATATCGTAGACTATACGATTAACTGGTTTACCATGTTGAAGGAAAAATATGGCAAGAACTATCCGCGTATGACCGAAGTCCGCAACTTCGACACGATCGAAGCAACGAAGGTGGTGGAAGCAAACGAAAAGCTCTATATCAACCGTGCGGAAGGTTTCATGGGAATGAGCCTCAAGAAAGATGAATATGTTTGTAACTGTTCGGATATAGATGATATCATCCTGTTCTATCGTAACGGAACGTATAAGATCGTGAAGGTCAGCGATAAGATGTTTGTCGGGAAAGATGTTTTGTATGTGAATGTATTCAAACGTAACGATACCCGCACTATTTACAATGTTATTTACCGTGATGGAAAAGTCGGTTATAACTACATCAAACGCTTTGCCGTCACCGGTGTGACACGTGATAAGGAGTATGACGTGACGAAAGGAACGGAGGGCTCACGGGTGTTATATTTCAGTGCGAACCCCAATGGGGAAGCCGAAACGGTCAAGGTGATCCTTAAGCCGAAGCCCCGCCAGAAACTGCTTGTGTTTGAAAAAGATTTCAGCGAGATCGCCATTAAGGGACGTGGCTCGATGGGAAATATCCTGACAAAGGCGGATGTGCATAAGATCAGCCTGAAACAGAAGGGTAGTTCTACGTTGGGAGGACGCCAGGTTTGGTTCGACTGGGATGTGCTGCGCCTGAACTATGACGGTCGGGGTGACGAACTGGGTGAATTCCAGAGCGATGACCTGATCCTGGTAGTTTTACGCAACGGCGATTTCTATACGACGAACTTTGATCTGAGCAATCACTACGACGACAATATACAGATTATAGAGAAATTCAACTCGAATAAAGTCTGGACGGCCGCTTTATATGATGCCGACCAGAAATATCCGTATCTGAAACGTTTCGTACTGGAAGCCGGTAGCAAGAAGCAGAACTTCCTGGGTGAGAATCCGAAGAGCCGCCTGATGTTGCTTACCGATGAGGTTTATCCCCGTATTGAGGTGGTATTCGGTGGTCATGACGCTTTCCGCGAGCCTCTTGTGCTGGATGCGGAAGAGTTTATCGCAGTGAAAGGCTTCAAAGCGAAAGGCAAACGTATCTCTACCTTTGAGGTGGAAACAGTCAATGAGCTTGAACCAACCCGCTTCGCTCCTGCGGAACAGCCGGGAGATACGAGTGGAGAAGGTAATCCGGATAATGACGATACCGGACAAACAGAGAGTGATTCGGATATTATAGACGAAATAACCGGGCAGATGAAGCTGTTTGATGAATAGCCTATGAAGACGTTGGCCTCTCTGATGATTTTGTCTTTTTGTCTGGTGTTTCCGCTTGCGGCCCAGACAGACAAAAATGTGGAAGACGAAATTCCGCGATCGGTCAATGAGGCGACGATGATAGGAATAGGCGGTTACAATGTCATGGATACCTACTTGACTCCCGGGATAGAAACGAAATATACGGGATGGGGTGTACGGATACAGAATGAACGGATGAAGATTGTCCGGCTGGCGGATTATAAGGTATCGCGCCAGCAGTTTCTCAATGTCGAGTTTGCATCTACCCGGAATGCTGCGGACGTGGCAACCGATTATGTGGGTTTTGTGGACTATTCGCTTGGATATCACTATCGATTTACCAACTTGTTGCCGAATCTGAAAGTCCTGACTGGCCTTTCAGGTCGTTTGTCGGGTGGCTTTATTTATAATACTCGTAACACGAACAATCCGGCTTCGGGCAAGGCTGATCTGGATTTGAACTTCTCGGCGATGGGGATTTATGGTTTTAAGTTCGGGAATTATCCGGTGACTTTCCGTTACCAGATGGAAATACCGTTTATCGGTGCCCTGTTTGCCATCCATAAAGGTCAACCTTATTATTATCTCAGCCAGGGAGACCGTAGTGGCGTGATAAAGTTCAGTTCGCTTCATAATAAGTTCACCATGAGGAATTATTTTACCTTCGACTTTCCGATCGCAAATTTTACGGTGAGGGCCGGCTATCTGAACAGCATGTACCGGACAGATGTGAACGGGATTAAGACGCATGTTTTATCCAATTCCTTTATGATCGGCCTGGTGAAGGAATTTTATTCTTTTGGAGGGAAACGTCTGAAACAGAGGCATAAGTACAGCAGTGCCTACTATTGAAAGTGAAAAAATGAAATTACGTATCCTATATTGTTTATTCCTGGCTGTTATCCTTCTTTCTGCTTGTGAGAAGGCGGATAAGTATAATCCGTCTCCCAGGGATAACTTTGAGGCGCTTTGGCGGATTCTGGATGAGAATTACTGTTTCTTCGAATTTAAAAATATCGATTGGGATGAGGTACATGACCGTTATAGCCTTCAGATCAACGATCAGATGAGCCAGTACGACTTGTTTGATGTATTGGGTAAAATGCTGGCGGAACTGAAGGACGGGCATACGAATCTGTTTTCTTCATTCGATGTGGCCCGTTACTGGGCTTGGTATGAGGATTATCCGGCTAATTTCGATTCGGACATACAGAAGAATTATCTGGGGACAGATTATAAAATTGCCGGTGGACTGAAATATAAATGTCTGTCTGATAACCAGGTGGGTTATGTTTACTATGGTAATTTCTCCAGCGGGGTAGGCGAAAGTAATCTGGATAATATGTTCCTGCATTTCAAAGACTGTAAAGGTATCATCTTTGACGTACGAAATAACGGGGGAGGTGCGATGTCAAATTCGGACCGGATCACCCAGCGTTTCCTGGAAGAAAAGATATTGACCGGCTATGTCATGTATAAAAAAGGGAATGGGCATAATGACTTTTCCACCCCTTATCCTTTATATCTTTCTCCGTCCGACCGGCTTTGCTGGCAGAAACCGGTTATCGTTTTGACGAACCGTCATTGTTACAGTGCCACGAATAATTTTGTGAGTACGATGCGTTTATTACCCCACGTAACGATTATGGGTGACCGTACCGGAGGTGGTAGCGGTTTCCCTTTTACAACGGAGTTGCCCATAGGGTGGAGTGTCCGCTTTTCCGCTTGCCCGATCCTTGATGCAGACAAGAAACATACAGAGTTTGGCATTGACCCGGATCAGGAAGTGGCCATGACCAAAGAAGATATGCAGAAAGGAAAAGACACTATTATAGAAGCTGCTATCTCGCGCCTTTTGTCCGGCTCAGAACTGTCAGAGCCTGATATAAATAAAATCTCCCCCGAAATACTTGCAGATTAATAAAAAAGATTTACCTTTGCACCGCAAACCAAATGCGGCTGTGGTGTAATTGGTAGCCACGCCAGACTTAGGATCTGGTGCTTCACGGCGTGGGGGTTCGAGTCCCTTCAGCCGCACAAAATGCAAAATCCTTCTAAGATGTTCTTAGAGGGATTTTTTGTTTTGTGCTGGTTGCTAGGTTTGTTTTAGCCAATCAATGAAATCTAATTTTATCAGTTGCCAGTTCTTCTTTTTTAAGCATTTGGGATTGGGGTCGGAATCTGCAATATCAAAATTAGTGAAACCTTGAATAATTTCTTCTTTCGTATGATTGTAAGGGAAACGTTCTACATATAAGTTTAACATTTCAGTTATCGAATATGTATTATGTAATTCGTGAATATCCCAAAAGTCTTTTTTCCGTCCACCATGTCCGATGATATCTAGCTTCATGGCTATAATATCCTCAAAAGACGTTAGACGTATATTATCAATGACTTTTGCAGGACGAATAAAAGGATCTGTATAAAATAGATCGAGTTTGACAGAATCGTCAACAGAGTCACCTATTATATAGGAACATCCGAAACCAACAATTTCACCACAATCTCCGTAACAGTATGCAAACTGAGTTCTTAGCCAGTCTTGAATAACCCTAAAATCAATAGAATCATACTCGTAATCAGTAAATAAATCTATATCATCAGAGATACGGTGTCCTAACTGTAAACTCAATGATGTTCCACCTACAAGCTGGAAAGGTTGAAAAAGTTCATTAGACATTAATTGTGTCAATACCTTTTTTAGTAATGGTGTTACTGTTTGATATTTGAGTTTTGTTGGCATAATTCAGATATTTTTGAATATTAGATTTTAGATTGACTGCATACTTATTATTTAAGTCCAGCAACGACAGGATTGTGTCTCTACCATAGAAACGAATTGTTTCAAGTATTTCTTTTTCATTTCCCCGTTCAAAAATACGATTAATGATATACCGTTTATTGGTGTTCCAATCTAATTTATCAAAGTCTGTATCCCAAAACAAGATCTTACGATATATAGAAAGATCAGGATGATATGATTGAGCTTCTTTCTTCTTTTCCAATTCAATATCATAATAAACCTGTAAGGTCATTAGTAGTCCTTCGTCTAAATGGAGTGATCTCTCAATCTTTAGAGACAAAGGTATGTTCATATTTCTTCGTCCCTTAATGATGGCACTTAACGTTTGAGGATGAACTCCTATGGATTCTGCAAATGCACCACTTCTTAATTGACGATTTCGTAACTCCCTGCTTAAAAATAAGCCAGGGTGAACACCTTTCAATATTTCTAATTGATCTTTCATATCACTACAAAAATAAACAAATATGTTTAGAAATACAATATGTGGATATTTATTTAGCTTCCCCTACTCAATTACTCCAATCTTTATCGAGCATGGCATAAATTATATCGTCTACCCATTCGCCACGAAGGAAATAGTGCTTCTTTCCTGAACCCCAATTTTACGAACTTCTGAAAACAAGCAAAGGAGTACTTCACTCCAATTTGAGAATAAGTCCCCCCTTGCTTATAATTTCCTTTAATTATTAAATGTCAGTAATAATTGGTGATAAACGGTTTCGTTAATATCGTCGATTTAAGGTAAGTGTCGACTTGTATGAACTAAGTGCTTCTAATACCATCCTATCTTTAGTAAATTCTAACATAGTACGTTTACTAAAAAGAGGCCCGTCCTCTATATTCATAATTTTACCTTCAATGGAATAGTTAAACTTATATACCTCGGCTCCGAATCCGTCTTCCCTAAGAATATATTGACCCTTCTGTGTATCAAAGAATTGCATCTCTACGTTAATTGTCCTTATAGTTTTATCTCCATCGGTTACGAGATTAACTCCCTCCCATGTCGTCTGTTTCAATGATTCAGAGTCAAATCTAAAATCATCATTATCATTACTGCAAGAAGTGGATACGATTGCCAAAAACAGTATTACAAATGTTCTGAATAAATTTTTCATATAACTATATTTTAATTGATAATAATTCAGGGAATAATAATACGTGCAAAGTTGGAGAACATGAATAAAAAAAGCCTTGAAATACTTCAAGACTTTCATTTTTGCCGTAGTTTTCTTCGTATATGGCTGACGGTTTCAGGTGTCACACCAAGAAACGAGGCTATCTCTTTTAAAGTAATATGCTGGGGGAGGTTTGTGCAGCGCTTTAGTAGCGCAACATAACGCTGCTCTGCTGTGTCGCAGTAAAAGCCAAGTAGCCGTTGATACATTTCTACAAAAATTTCTTCTGCTACCAATCTACCAAAACGTTGAGTATTTATGCTTGTTTCCCAAAAATCATTCAGTTCTTTCATAGATAACACGTACACAGAACAATCTGTAACAGCTTGAATATTGGTTAATGACCCCATGTGCTTAATCAGTGATGGGTAATCACACACAAAATCTTCGGTAAAACTATAACCGACAATAGGTTCGTTACCAGCATTATCAATACGAGTATACCTAAAAATGCCACTTTCGACAAATCCCACATATTTACATGGCTCATTTTGTCTAACAAAATAATCCTTCTTTTTAATCTCGATTGACTTTCCCTTTTCTAAAAAGTGCTTTTTGAATTCTGAGAAATCAATCTCATTTATGTATTCATTGAAGTTCACCATCTTATAATCCGCTTATATTTGTAAAGATATGATTTTTAGGCGGTAATTATTTTGAACATACACAAAGAAGTGGTTACCTTTTTCTGAACTCCTCCTCTTTGGGATTGGTACTATTGGGAATAAAAGGTAGATCGAACAATTCACCAATGGAAAATTCGAAACATCTTCCTTGTTCATGGGGATGTGGAACGAGTATTCAACAATTTTTGAACTTTGCTTTATATGTTTTTTCTAATTTTGAAGTAAACAAAGTCAATATAGAAATGAAATTTTTATTCACATATAAATGATTTGGATAATTCTAAATTAAAAAAGATGTTTTAGGAAAAAGGAATGTACGCACTTGTTCTAAAAAAGAGGCTTTTATAGGATATTCTTTATATCTTTGTGCATCAGGCAAAAAGAAATACTATGTCAGAGGTCAATTTATCAATATCACATTCAAATAGTTACACAATTCTCAAAGAGTTTTTCTTAGAAAAAGGCAAAAGAGTTGAATACACAAAAAAGGAATACTTCTTGCAACAAAATTTTCCATCTCTAATTGCTGGATGGATAGAAAATGGTTCATTTCGATATACTTACATGAATGAAGCTGGAAATGAACGTATTGTCTGTTTTTCGTTCGAGAAAGAATTTGTTTGTGATTATGCTTCTTTTATCCATAGAGAACCAGCACTTGTAAGCATTCAAGCCATTACAGATTGTGTAGTTTATCAACTAACATATAAAGAATTAATTGATTTCTTAGAAATGAACGCAGATACACAGAGATTGGGGCGTAATGTAGCAGAGTCTATGTTTAAAATGGCATACAAACGAATGCTGCAGGCATATTGTGATTCTCCAGAACAGAGGTACATAACGTTAATGCAGCGATGTCCCAATTTGAAAGAAGAAGTCCCTCTAAAAGAAATTGCGTCTTTTATTGGTGTTACTCCTGAGACCGTCAGCCATATCCGAAAAAAAATATTATTAAAAAAGTCTTGAAAAAATTCAAGACTTTTTTACTGCATTCTGCCTTACTTTGCATCTTTATTATATAATGTCTTCTGCTAACTGCAAATGAACTATAACACAGGTTGTATACTGATTAGATTATCTGCGATTTTTAATATCAATCAACTAAGAACACAATTAAAATGGATATAAAACATAAAATACAGTTTGGATGTAATGCTGATGAATTAGCAATGAAAGTATTATCAGGAAAAAAACAGCGACTTCATCTTTATATGATTATCACTACAATGAATACAAAGATATAATAAAAGTAAATGAATTTGCTTCTATACTTGATTCACGCAATAAAGAAATCTGTATAATACAAATTACTAAAATTGAAATTGTAAAATTCGAAAGTATTACAGAAAAATTTTCAATAGAAGAAGGAGATGTAAGTTTAGAAAATTGGAAAAGAATTCATACAGAATACTATTCTTCTATATTAAAGAAAATTGGGTTAAAACTCACAGGAGAAACAAGGTTGCTTTGTGAATGGTTTACTGTTGTTGTACCCAAGACACAAAAATAAACTACTTTCTCACTGAAATATAAGTGAAAATGTCTTATTTGTATCTCGTTGATGAAGCAATAGGACTAATTAATAATGAAATACACATTGTAGAATAGCGAATTAAATATCCCGAGCAGTTTAAACGACAACTTGATAAACCACCTCTTTCCCCTCTTTGTTTAGCTGACAAAATATTATGAAAATTGTTAGCGGTTTGCTTATCTCTAAAAACATCGTATATCAAAACGGTAAACCTGCCTACTTGGTGGATTTGGGAAAAGCCTTTGTGAACGAGCTTTGTAAGGATATACGGATTTTGCACAATGCCGACAAGGTGCTGTCCGAAGATGACCCTGCTACGATATTCAAAATCTATAACCGTATCTGTTACGCTTTGAATAAATACATTATCCCGTTTCCGGTTAAAATTCATCTCCAGCAAATCAAGGCTTTTCCCGTCCGCTTTTCCTTTCATCAGGAGATAACGGTATTTCATATCATTGTCTTGTAACTGCTGCATCCGTTCCGCAAAACGAATATTCAGGACTAACGACGTAAGGCAAATGATTATTCCTGCCCTTTCCGTTTGCTGCGTATCAGCCGGAAACAATACCTTTAGCTTTTCTTTAAAATACTTGGCTCGTTCGAGAATTTTCTCTAAAGCCACATTTCGAAAAAGAGATATTGGATATTTACCATGACTATGTAGAGGAAGAGGCTTTAATAACTCATTCCTCTGCTTATGATTGTGTAGCCCGCATGTTGAAGCGGACGAGAACATTTGAAGGTGGTGATGCTATGGTCAATCAATTGCTCCGGGAATATAGAGATACATATAAGCGAAGAAAAATATGATCGCAGCATTGGAAAAAGTGTAAGTATTCATTTATTACCCCAATCCTTATCGAGCATGGCATAAATTATATCGTCTACCCATTCGCCACGAAGGAAATAGCTTTCTTTAAAATGAGCTTCTTTTTTGAATCCTAGTCGTTCGATAAGTCGGATAGAGGCGGTGTTTCTTGGATCAATAGATGCTACAATACGATGTTTCTTTAGGGTTGTGAAAAAATAGTTTACCATTGCCGTTAATGCTTCGGTGGCATATCCTTTGCCTTGAAAAGTTTTATTCAACGTACAACCGAGCTCTACCTGCATTCTTTCGTGTCCTGTGAAGATTATTCCCAAATCTCCGATCAGACGGTTTTCATTCTTGGTAAGAATGGCAAATTGAAGGCATATGTCGGCTATATCTATAGTCGCCGGCATATTGGTTATATAATTACGAACTTCCTCCACAGATTCGGGGAACCAGCCCTGATATTGGTTTTCAATAGTATCAGAACGGTAAGCGTATATTTCTTCCGCATCATCCGGGTTTGCTAACCGTATAATCAATCTGTCGGTCAGAATATTGCCGATAGTAGTACCGGCTTTATCGATGTTTTGGGATTCAATCATATGTATTTCTAAGAATACAATTTTTACTCATCTCCAAAGATAGTAAATATTTGAAAAAAGCTGTTTTATCTTTTAATGCAATGTGTTAAAGTGGAATATTGCGTGAAATGATAAGATGGCAACACGAGCTTTTGAAGTGAATTTATGGAATTTGACAAAATGAGGCGATATTGCTTTTTTTTTGAATAAAAAGATTTTATTATAGCCCTTTTCGTAACTTGTATGTTATGTCAAATTAGTGTTATAGAAGAGCGTTGAATACAATATTTAACAATATCCTTTAGGTATATGACTTTTGTAATTCATTTAAAAGGATTTTCCATCTCGTTTAAAACGAGTTTTTTTTCGTTTTAAACGAGATGGGGATTTATTTAAAGGGAAATTCATTGTTAATAAGTGTTGATTGTGGTCTCTTTCGAAGCTGTTTTGTAGTATAAAAGCATGTTGGATAACACTTTTTGTGTTCTATAACAAGGCGGATGAGTGTTGTAAGTAGATTGACAATATGTGGTGTATACGATAAATATTTGGTCGATTGTTTTGTTTTATTTGATATGGGTGGCATAATGCTGCTTTGTTGGTTTTAAGTGAGATGATGTGTTATTTGTTAAGTTGCTGACAGTGGTGTAAAAGGTAGCAGGTCTTGATTCTCTCCCGTGCAGCCTTTCCATAGGTGGGTTAAATTGACAGTTTGATATTCGTGAGTTCTTCATAATAATATAATTCAAGTGCGGATTATACAGATTTCATTGTTTAGATAAATAAACAATTTGTCAAATCCGTATAATCCGTGCCTGTAAGAAAGTATAAAAAGGCTTTTGCTATAGTCTTCTTATGGTTTAGGGATTACCGGTTAATTATAAAACATCAGGCAAATATCATTGGATAGATGTTCTATTGCCTTCGCTTTTATGTAACAACCTGGTATCGCCCATCTATTCATTAAATAGTCGTAGTTTTGGGTTATCTCCAGATAAGAGATGAATCCCTTTACATACTCATTTTTATCAGGGAATAAATAAACAAACTCACATTTACCTTCGTTGCTGAAAAGGCAAGTCAATGTAAACTCTTCCTGGTCAAATCGTATCTCGATCGATTTTTCTTCCACACCTTTTTCGAAATAGTCAATTAAGCAATATGGATAGTTTATATATTTCTGTCTGATTTCTAGTAATGACAGATTTAATAAAGAAGTAATTTGTTGTAGCTGATAGTAATAGCCTTTTATTCCAGCTATATTATTATTGTCCATATGAATACGTTCCTTTTTAAGCCTGATTCGGGGGAATCGAGCCAATATTAATACTATGATATTTTAATTGCCTGTATTATATAGACTTATTCATTCTGTACTATCAAACAAAACAAATAAAAACAGGAACGTAGTGCAAATATATGATTTAGAATCAAAAAGCTAAAGGCAATTCTGCTTTTTTTGTACTTTTGTATTTTAACGTTGTACATAATCAAGCATAATGAAAGACTCGATCGCTTATCTTCCTAAAGACAAACAGGAAGAACTGAATTTTCTTGTAACGGAGATACTTCGTCGCTTACCTCAGACGGAGTTTATTATTCTGTATGGAAGTTATGCGAGGGGCAATTATGTTCGCCGTAGCATACGAATTGAAGACGGCGGTATTCCTACCGTTAAAATCTCAGATTATGACATCTACGTGATAACAAGCGGAATAAACAGCAAAAAGGCGGAAACCATTCTGGATAACGTAGAAGATATCTTCTTTGCCGGAAAAGATTTTGACCGCGATACCCCTGTTGAGTTTATCAATGATGATATTAAGCAGCTTAATAAGTTCATTGAAGAGGGACGGTATTTCTATACACAAATAAAGCAGGAAGGAATTATTCTTTATGATAGTGGGAGATATAAATTATCTCGTCGTCGGAAATTAAACTTTGAAGAGATCAGAGAGCAGGCACAAGAGTATTTTGATGAAAAGTGTGTGAGAGCAAATAACTTTTTAAAGTATGCAATAATGGCTGGCAAAGAGACAGATTATAAAGAGGCATCTTTTTTTCTTCATCAATCCTGTGAAAATTATTATTATGCTATCCGTTTAACACATACACTACGAAACAGTAAACAGCATAATCTTTCCAAATTAATATCTTCTGTAAGGCGTTATTCCGATGATCTGAATAATGTATTTCCTCAAAACACCTCCGAAGAAAAACGATTTTTTAAACTATTAAAAGCTGCCTATGTGGATGCCCGCTATAATCCTCATTTTGTAGTCACAAAAGAAGATATTGATGCACTTATACCAAAGGTGGAAATGCTTCGAGATATTACAATGCGGATTTGTGAGGAGAAAATTAAGGAATATGGAAATACTGATTGACCAGAAATCAATTGTATTGCAATTTAATGAATGCTTTGCATTGATAAAATAAGATGACAAACGAGGTTACCTTTTTTTATATTCCAAAATAAATAAACGATATTCTAAATTTCATTTATGGGGCTAAAACCGGTTTTGTTTTTGTGTAATTGGTTTTAAACCTGTATCTTGCGCGCCTTTTAAAATATTTATTAATGAGTAAAAGCGTGTTATGAAGAAGAATTTGTTTAGCTGTTTATTGCTACTATTTTGTGCCTCCGGAGTATTTGTTTCTTGTGGGGACGATGATGAGAAAACGACTGTTGGATATTCGGGTAAGGATATAAGCGGAGATGCTGGGATTACCCGTGATAAAGAGACGAAAAAGGCTGTGCTGAGTGTGGATACCGATAAAGCCTGGGAATTATATGCCGGTTCTACAGCTGAAGATATCGATATGAATACACCTTGTCTGACCGGTGACGGAAAAGGCTCTTTCGATTTGAGGGTCGATGCCGGAAAAAGATCCGTATTCTTGTTTAAGACGGCTGAAGGTCAGGCTTTATTAGCAGAAAGATTGTTGCCGGTCACTGCGTATAACTTCAGAGATTTGGGTGGTATAAAAAATAAAGAGGGGAAATTTGTTCGTTGGGGAAAATTGTTCCGTACGGACGAAATGAATAAGATGACTGATGCCGACCTGACATATCTGGCAAGTACGGGACTGAAAACCGTTGTCGATTTTCGTACTGCAACAGAAAAAGAAGGTGGATTTGGCGGTATGATGCCGGCTGCTCCGGATAAATTGCCTTCTACTGTAAAGAATCCTTATAATTTAGAGATCAATGCCGGTAATATATTTTCTGATGAAATTATCGGAAGTATATCTAAGGGACTTAGTGAGGAAGAAACTGCACAGATCATGATTGACGGGTATATCGAAATGATCAGTTATGATGATTATGTGGCCAAATACAAAGAGTTCTTTAAATATCTTCAGGATGAAAATTCTTTGCCGTTAAGTTATCATTGTTCAGCTGGTAAAGACCGTACCGGGGTTGCGACCATGCTTATCCTGTCGGCTCTCGATGTGGATAAGGCGACGATTATGAAGGATTATTTGCTTAGTAAAGAATATATTAAGGGTAAATATGATTCGTATTTGAAATATTATCCTCAGATCGCCCCGTTAGTAACTGTCGATGAAAAATATCTGAATGCCGCCTATGATAAGATAGACGAAAAGTATGGCTCTATGACTAAGTTCCTGACAGAAACGTTAGGAGTCGACATCCAGAAAATGAAACAGTTATACTTGTATTGATTACTTGTAAACCCCGATTATTCCATCTGCTGTAATTGTCTCGGCACTTACCTTGAACTTCCGGCATCTGCTGTTATTGTAGAACCGGATACTGGCTTTGCCTTTTTCATCCGGAGTAACGGATGGATTCCAGTATAAAGTGCGACGGTAATCCGGTTCGGGAGGAAGCACTGAATAATCGGGATTATAAAATTCTTTGACCTGGCTGTAACCTTCCAGCCAGGTTTTTCGTACCCCTTTACCGGCATCTGTCGGAATCTTGTCTTCCGGGTATGTTTCAACAAAAACGACACAACCATATATCTTATCTATTTCCAGCGGAGATATTCTTGGGTCTGCATATTTGCACATGGTGGAGATATCCTCGTTGATGTAAATAGACTTGATGGCTTCGAGCCGGATCAGTTTGTATTTGTTGTAATCCATTTCAGTAGCCATCGTCGGTTCATAGTTGATTACAAAAAGAGGCATTCTGCCTTTGTATTGCAGATATTCGTCCTGTCTGGAGAAGGCTTTTCTGAAATTATTATTCATATTTATCATCAGTTCATGGATATCTTTTCCGATGTATTTGCCCTGGTCCGTGATATCATCCCATTCTGACTGAACGTCGTAATAGGCGATAGATTTCGATCGGTTGTTGTAGATATCCTTTTCACGTGATCTCTTTTTAGCGGTAACGGTTACTTCATCCAGGCGGAGGATTTTTTCTTTGTTTCCCGCTTTGGCCAATGAATCTTCGTAAGAAGTCAGCAGGGCGTTGATATCTTCTTCCGGTTCCTGAATATCGGGAACTTCTTCCGGCTCAGTTTTTTCTTCTTTATCTCCTTCCGCTCTATCGGCGATATTCACTTGCATCTCGGCATAGCGGTATCTCTTAGGTTCCGGAGTGAAAAGCCTGTCCAGTATGATCCGGTGGTCTTTCTTTTTCCCTTTTTCGCTTACAGCCAGTATCATATTCCATTTCCCGGTAATATCTGTACGGAAAGCGAAACGTCCCAGGCTGTCTGTAACAAATACATCGAACGCATTGCCGGGCTTTTCCTCTTCGCCCCTTTTGAGCAGGAAGGAAGAGACGGTGACATTCGGTTTGGGTATTTTCCTGACAAATGAAACAACCTGGCCGTGCATTTCGATACCTTGTTCCGGCCTGTATTTCAAGTCGAATGGTTCTATACCGGCCATCTGCTTCCAGGAATAACGGTGCCAGCCTTGCACCATCATAAGAAGGTCGAGAGCTGAGCGATGGGTAGAGTCGTCCGCTTCGAAATAGTAAGACGGGTTGCGGACGTACCCTTTGATTTCGGACATCAGCAGTAGATCGGTCAGGATAGTATGATTCCACGCAACTTCGTTCATGCCGTCTCTCACCGATAAGGAGAAAGGAGTTTGTACAGGATTGGCTTCCCGGTCGGTTAGGGTAAATTCCATATCGACTGCTTCGTAAGGCTCGTATGTCTCTTTCGAGGTTTTTGACTGAATATTTAATTGGTTGTCTTTGTTGTTGAATAGGAGGCGGTCGCAAAGTATTTCTCCATCGGAATTGAATAATATGGCTTGTGCAACACCTGCCGGGAAGTTTGTTTTATCTACTTTGAACCGGATTGTTTCATTATGGATGACATTAATAAGGCTGTAGCCATGTAGTTGTCCTCTGCTGATAAAAACCAGGCCCAGTTTCTCGGCGGGAGTATATTTATTTTTCTGTAGGGAGATTTCGATACTGTCAGGATAAGACAGGTTGTCCACATGGAAGGTGAATCCTAGTGGTAATGGCTTGGGCATATCAAACTGGTATTGTTTGCCGTTGTAGTCGACTATTGCTTTTCGTTTGCTTTCGTCAGGTGTATAGTCGAAGAAACCTCGTCCTTCGTGAACTGTTGAAAAGGTGGAGATATCTTCTTTGTCTTCATTGATGATCTTTCCGGAGGCTTCCAGCGGGTTACCGAATGCATCGGTTATTTCGAATGCAATCCGTGAAGTGATACCGTGGATCAGGTTTCCTCCTTCCGGATAGAGTTTCAAGGTTACTTTCTTGTCCTTTTGAGGCTTCTCCCGTTTCTTCGGGTATTTGCCGTATCCGTATTTCAGCATGTTTTTCTCTTCGAAGTTTCCCTCTTCTTTGGGCTTGTTAAATACGGGCAGTAGCCGGGAGAAGATAACGTCTTCGCCGAAGTTCAACATATATTTCGTGTAGGCACGAACTTCATAAAATCCGGAATAGAAGGGAAGCTGGCCTAGCGTGAAATTGCCATGGCACCGGCCGTCTTCTATTTTCAAGACACGCTTGTCCACTATTTCTCCTCCGGGATTGAGCAATTCGACATACAGGGTTTTGCTCAGTTCGGTTGCCTGGTGCAATTCGGAGGTTACGATGTAACATGTAAACCAAATATTATCGCCCTGATAGTAACTGGTGTTGTCAAAATGCAGGTAGACTTTTTCGTGGGGAATATATTGGGAAAACTGATCGGTCGCACGAATAAACTGGGTTAGTTTATTGAGCACACTGTCCGGTTCCTGCCCCGATGCATTAAGGCAAAATAGTAAGAGAAAAATATAGTTGATAACGTTGTAATGTGTTTTCATGCGACTTCGTACTTCCCTTATGTGGAAGAATATACGAAGTTACAGATAAATAAAAATGTTGCAAAGGGATGCAGGCTTTTTTTAGAAAGGGCACATGCTTTTTCGGAATAGCATGTGCCCTTTTTCTTCAATCTTCCTTATTCTTCCGTATCGATTACAGGAGCGTCGAGATTCGTTATTTTCTCTTCTATATCGAATGTTTTGCCGTCTGCATCTGTGTAACTGTATCTTAGATAGAAACTTTGTCTTGTTTTATCGTAAGTACTTTTACCCAGATCAGTTATTTGGGCATCCAGCCAGGGTTTTATAGTAACAGATGTGCTATCCGCGCCGATAGTGAGAAGCATAAAATTGGTTTTTATGTATCTGGCTTCTCCGGACAATGAATGGATAGGCATCCGTACAGAATTGGAAGACATGGCTTTCAGGGTTGGCTGTACCGAACGGATTGTTTTAGGTAACTCAATAGAACTACCCGCATAATTTCCAGAGAATCCGTTGACCATTTTAACTTCGTAAACCATTGTTTTCAATTCTTCGTTCACATCATACCCTTCGCTGTTTGAGACGATTGTGAGAGGTAGGGCATACGAGATGTCGGGATCAAGCCCTTGTGGCTTTAAGGGGATATGAAGTACTCCGTATTGAGCATTTGCCGGAATGGTCACCGATAAATCCGTCGATGTGTAATTTGCTTCCGGTAACAATTTTTTGTCGATGTATAGAGGGTTCCCCAATGCACTTTTTTTATTGAGCGAGTCAAGCGCATTCGGGTTGATTGCCAGTTGAACCGTCAGGTCGGACTTGATAGGTTCGGAAGAGGCGCAATAAATTGAAAATGACATGGAATTGTTTTCACTTCCATACGCATGTTCACCCACGTAGAGCATATCACGGCTGTTTACGATATAGAGTGTTTTTTTATATTGTTCACCAAAATCAGCCGGTTCACTTGAACAACTCCAAAATATGAAGGCTGACAGGGAAAATAATATGAGCTTTAATTTATCTGGTTTCATAATAAACTGTATTAATGTATTTGTCTAAAAACATGTTATTAAAATCCGGGCATCTGGTCCAGATTAGGATTTTTATCCACTTCACTTTTAGGTATGGGGAAGAAAGTCTGTCTGCGGGTAAAGACCTTGTAGATCCAGTCTCTTTCTTTTACCTGGATAATGTTGTAAAATTTATCCTTTTCTGCTTCTGTTGCGCTTACATCACATCCCATAACCGGTGCGTTCTCGTAGATAATTGCTTTTTTAGTACGTCGCAGGTCATGATATCTACGTCCTTCCCAGGCAAATTCGATCTGACGTTCCCGTGCAATCAACTCCCTCATTTTTTCTACATTGGCAACATCGGCATCGGTGATGCCCGGTAATCCGGCCCGGTAACGGATCAGGTTGAAACAACGTTTCATTTCGCTTGTGTTGCGTGTCACTGTAATGTCGTTGATGGTATATGCCTGATCCAGTTCATTCATCGCCTCTACATAATTTAAATATACTTCGGCCATACGGTAGGCCGGACAATATTTGGTTTTCTGCCTTCCGCCGCTGATCCATGAATCTTCGTAATGAAGGAATTTCCGGCAGAGATATCCGGTCATTGGGTATTCTTCGGCTTCGCCTTGGGGACGGTTCAGGGCATAGTCCCGTCCACTTTTTGAGTCGCTGAAATATTTGGCCACTTTGCCATCCTGCTGGTCCACTTTGTCGGGAGGAGTTGAGGTGGAGGGGAAGTAGGAGTTATTGAAGGCAATCGTTGCATAAAAGCGCATTTCACGATTCGCATACCATTTATGAGTTCCGCTCAGCAGCGTAAAGCCATTACTGTTTTTCTCTCCGGAAAATACCAGATCCGTATTTGTGTAACCTTCTTCATAAGGATAGGCTTCACTTGCATTATTGATGGTACGTCCGTCAGCCATGTAGTAAGCATCGACCAGTGATTGCGGTACAAAGAATACATTCCAGGCATTCAGTACACCCGGGGCGGCATATTTATTCATGCCGTTGATTCCCGTTCTTTGGCGGCTAAAAAGTATCTCCCGGTTAGATGATGCTAATACACATTCGCCATTGAACATATCTATGTAAGAATGGTAAGGATCGATACCTCCTACGCCATCCGGGAAATCACCTTGTTCGGCTGCCGTTACAGGGAAAGTCGGAGTATTCTCCATTTTGGGAACAGTATAGAGATCGTTGGGTTTGATGTCGACCAATCGTTTAGCATTGGCAGCAGCGATGGCCCATTTTTTTATGTCTTTTACCGGATTGAGATAAGGTACTCCCTCATTGTTTATAAAATCGCTGAATTCTGAATTTTCACCGTTATAAAGCGGGCTGGCCGTATAAAGCGTCAGGCGTGACAGTACTGCCAGTGCAGAATTTTTTACTGCCTGGCCGATTTCTGAATTATCCCTGACCTGTGTGGGTAATAGTTTGATTGCTTCTTCCAGCAAGGCAGATACATAATCGCTGCATTCATCCCATGTGTTGCGTTCGACCATCATCTGGTCGATAGGTGTGTCGAAGTCGACAGGCGTATCAGGGACAATGGGGACGGGACCATAGGCCAGCATCAGTTCAAAATAGATCATCGCTTTAACGAATGTCGCCTGTCCGATCCATTCCGATCGTTGTAAAGCGCTTACTTCCTGACATTCATTTACTCTTTGAATAAAAGTATTGGCTTTGCGGATTCCTTCATAAAAATAATTCCAATAGTCGAAGTGGTCCAGATCTTCCGCTTTCATTTCATTGTTACAGAAATAATTGTAGTTGTGTCTGTTTCTCTTGTAGCCTGCTACACCTTCATCGCTAATTAGAACCCAGGGTTGCGCATTGTCTGTCCATGCACTTGGCGAACCGTAGTCGACCAGGTAACTATATACGTTATTCAGATACTTCTGTGTATATTCTTTTTTTGCAAACACAGTGTCAAGGGTGAACAGATCGGCTACATACGGATCTATATCCAAAAAGTTACACGATTGGAAAGTAATTCCTGCACTGTTGAGGATAACGAATAAGAAGGCAAATAGACTTGTTTTTATTTTTTTGCTTGTCATGATTCGATGAATTAAAATGAGACTTGTAAGACCATTGAATAAGAACGGGTAATAGGATAAACGGCACCGTTGTCGCTTGCTTGTTCGGGATCCCATAATTTTACTTTATCCCAGACACATAAATTATCTCCGAGCACAGATATACGTAAATTACTCATGTTTATTTTCGATAATATTTTTTTAGGGATCGTATATCCTATTTCAAGAGTTTTTAAACGGAGGTATCCTGCATCGGCAAGCCAGAAAGAAGAGGGCCGATTGTTGTTTACATTTTCTCCGTAGGTAAGACGGGGAAAACGGGCGTTAGGGTTCTCTGTCGACGGGTCTCCTGAGTAAGAAGCCGGTGTCCAGCGATTTTTCTGATCGTTCACGATGGAAAGAACGTTGCCGGTCACACCTCCGGCAAACGGGTAATATCCGTTTCCTCCCATGAAATAATCAACCTGTGCTGCTCCTCTGAAAAATACACTGATGTCGAAACCTTTCCATTTGGCACTGGTCGCAAATCCGTATTGAACTTTTGGTATGTTGGAATTACCGATAGGAGCAATATCATAATCGTCGATACGGCCATCGCCATTTATGTCCTGATACTTAATGTCTCCGGGGAGAACTTTGCCGAATTGGGTAGGACTGTTTTTAACATCCTCTTCATCTTTGAAGAGTCCCAGAGCGATTAAACCACGGGTCACACCATAGCTGGTTCCTTTTTTAGCCAGATAAGGGTAGCGGGGAGGTACCTCGTCGTAATCGATGATCTTATCTCTTGTCAGTGTGAAGTTTCCGCGCAATTCAACGTCTACATTACCAAAACGATGGGTATAAGAGGCTGTACCGTCTGCTCCCCAGCTCTTCATCTTGCCCACGTTTCCCCAGGGTTTTGTGCCTACGCCGATGGTTCCGGGCAGTGTGGCACGTTCCATGAAGATATTATTTCGTTTGTCGATAAAAGCATCTACCGTGATGTCAAGCGCTTCCCAAAGGGTAAGGTCGATACCGAAATTCTGTTTGATCGCTTTTTCCCAGACAAGGCCGGTGGAACCCAGTACGGCATCGGTCACTCCACCTCCCGAATTTTGGTACTGGTCGCCGAAGACATATCCGGGTGCACTCATATTTACGGTTGTAAGATAAGGAAAACGGACATCGTTACTGATCTGGTCGTTTCCTACCAATCCGTATGAATAGCGGAGTTTTAGGGTCGTGATGAACGGTAATTTCTTTTTCACCAGCGGATAGTTGGAAATAACATACCCCAAAGCGGCTGAGGGGAAAAATCCGAAGCGTTCTCCTTTCGGGAAATTTTCGGAACCATTATATCCGAAGTTACCTTCTATAAAGTAGATATCATTATAAGAATAAGTAAGGCGTCCGGCTATCCCTTGATTACGATGCGGGATAGATGCCAGTTCACCGTCTGCATCCGTGCGTTGGTAGTCCTTTTGATTGTAGAGGAACAGTCCGCCGATACGGTGCTTTTCGGCAAATAACCGGTTGTATTCCACTTTACCTTCGACATAAATCGTACGGATACCGTACGAAGTACTTTTGAAAGTCATTGGCTCGGCAACAACAGTTTTGAGTGTCATCAGTTCCCCGGTATTCCAGTTGCGATCAGTCGCTTTATACAGATCCGGCATTTTGGTACGGCTGGTAAGATGATTGTTGTAGTTGTCGAACGACAGAGATGCCGTCGCTTTTAAGCCTTTCGTAATAAAATCTAGCGATTGTTCTATTTTCAATAAAGATTCTATAGAATTATCACGGTCAGTGAGGAAGCCGGTTTCATTTAGCAATACGGAAGGAGAGGTCATGTCTCCTTTTCCGTAAGCGGGAAGCTGTCCGTTCGAATAGCGTACCGGAACAGTCAACGGGGTTAAGGATGCTTGTGCACCCCATATCTCTTTGGTCGTGCCCATGCCCGGACGGTTCATATCAACCAATTTGGCGGATAAGAGCAAACTAATCAGTGTACTTTTGGTCAGATCGACATCGATGTTGCTTCTGAAAGTATATTGATTACGTCTTACATTCGAGTGATAACGTTCCATGCCGGTTTGTTTGTAAATGGCATCGTTGGTCCGGTAAAAGGCACTCATATAATAACGGGCCAGTTTGCTACCGCCGGAAATATTGATATTGCCCTGTACACCCAGTGTCCGTTTTTTCAATATCTCATCCTGCCAGCTAACATCCGGATAGAGGTCCGGATCCATGTTGTATTTTATGATATCAAAAATCTCGGGAGAATAAACCGATTTATCGCCTCTCACTACTTTGGCTTCGTTGGCCAGTCTGGCATAGTCGTAAGCTCTGAGATAGTTGGGAAGTCTGGGGAGTGTTTCTATCATCGTCTTAACACTGCCGTTGATCGAAACTTTTCCTTCAACACCGCGTTTGGTATTGATCAGTACCACACCATTCGCTCCTTTGGCACCATATACGGCAGTTGCTGTTGCATCTTTCAGAACGGAGAAACTCTCGATATCTTCGGGAGCCAGTTCGTTCAGGCTGGAACTTCCGCGGTCTATCCCGTCTATTAGTATTAAGGCACTGCTATTGGCTCCGAATGTACTGATACCACGGATCCAAAATTCGGATACATCGCTGCCCGGTTCGCCGCTCTGCTGAACGCCGATCAGCCCGGCTACACGTCCGGCTAGCGCATTACTGACTGAAGTTACACCGCCCACATTCAATGTCGTCGGTTTAATACTTGTAATGGCTCCGACTACGCTGACTTTTCGTTGTGTGCTATATCCTACGATACTGACTTCTTCCAGTTGCTGCGCATCGGCATCCAATACCACATTGATTGTTTGTTCCTTGGCCGTGCCGATTTTGATCTCTTGTGTTTTGAATCCGATATAAGAAAAAACGAGCGTTGTGCCAGGTTTGACCTGAATGGTATATTTGCCGTCTATATCTGTAACGGTTCCATGCGACTGGTCGTTTCGCGGATATATGTTTACACCGATCTGGGTCTCATTATTAGAGTCGGTGACTACTCCCTGAATATTAATTGTTTTTTGCGCTGAGGCAAAAGCCGGCAGCATCGTCAAAAACAAGACGATCAATGCTATATATTTTTTCATTTTTATGTACTTTAATCTATGGTTATTGAATAGCTATACAACGGATCAAATAATTGTAGGTGTCGGCCACATATAGGATACCGTCGGGGGTAGCTGCTACATCGTAAGGTTTATTGAAAAGTGCTTCCTGGGGTTTACCGTCTTTATATCCGGATTCTCCCGGAACTCCGGCGAAGATGGTTGCATTGAACTCCTCATCTACTTTCCAGATGACATGATTGGTGTAGTCTGCCAGATAGACGTTCCCTTCCTGGTCGGCGGCCATTCCTTCGATCTCTCCGAGTTGTGCGGCTTTTCCGTTTCCTTCTTTAGCCGCGCCTTTACCTGTACCAACGATATGTTCTATCTCGTTTTGTGTAATCCATGGAGTAGAATGTCCGGCAGGAGTATGATAAGGATTCAGGCGATAGAGGCGTCCCCAAGCTTCGGAAGTGATATAGAGATATCCGTTTTTCTTATTATAGGCGATGTGTGCCCATGAATCCATATTCAGATTCTCTCCGATTAGCTCTACCTTTTTTGTTGCAATGCTTACACGGATCAGGCGTTTACCTGAAGAGGATAACAGGAAAACATAGTCATTGTCGGCAGCCAGCCCAAAATAATCCATGGCTCCGGCGATGTAGTCACCTTTGTCGTTTTTTTGATCATAATAAGCTTCAGCTTCCTGCCAGTTGCTCGATTTATACAATCCGTAGAAAAGAAGCGGGCGCATGGATGTACGTCTTTCCAGTACATAATAATTTGTAAAGTCCAGATTGAATGAACATTGCCAGGGCTCATGCATCCCGGAAACTACAGTGCTGAGTTTGTTGTCCTGAATGGAAAGCATCCTAACCATCTTGCCACCATCGTCAGCAATCAATACAGTCCCTTCATCATCGACAGCCAGCATGACGGGACGTCCGAATGAACCTTCCAAAGCTGGGCCGTCTTTAGCCGTTTTCACGTCTAATTGTCCGGCTACAGTAGTAACCGTGGCTTTAATGTTGTATTTAAATAATTTATCTTTAAGCGTTTCTTCCCTGTATTTGGGTGATCCGTCTGAATTTACTCCATCTTCTACTGCTACTTTGATGGTAGAATGTTCTCCGGGTTGTTTGGGGACCATGGCATAGATAGCGTTGTTTTGTACTTTAAGGATCAAGGCCTCTTTTTGATTGAAAAACAATTTTACTTTGGATATATCGTTTCCGAAGTTGGAGCCACTCACCACTACACGGGTTCCTATTCCTCCTTTTTCGGGACCTATGCTTGATACAACCAACGGTTTATCAGGGGAATACGGATTATCTTCAGAAGAACTGTTGTCATCATTACAAGCTGTAAGTCCTCCTATGAAAAGAAATGCGGTAAATAGATAGAATAAGGTTACATTAATTTTTGAGGTTTTCATTGTCTAATGTACTATGTTTAATACTAGGTGCAAAGTATCGTTAGTACAATCAGTAATTATTCATTTGCAACTGAATAATGATGATTGTATGTAAGCAGGCTTTTGCATGGTATAGCAAAAGAGGATCATATTAGATCTAATTTAACAAATAAAGATTACACATTCTCTTAGAGTATGTAATTGAATAATGCGACTAAGGGTATTTCAGGTCATGTTATAATATTATTTGTGAAAGACTGTAGTCTTTCTGGTTTGTAATTAGTATACGTTAACTTTAATGCTGTAGTCTTCGTAGAACTATGGCATTAGGCGAAGAATTGGGGGGCATAAATGGCAATTTATTTCATTTATTTATGATAAATCGAAATATTGTCCATCATTGTAGTCGTATTGTCCATTTTTATGCCTTTAAAAAGCTTGTTATTTTGTATTATTAATTAAATAATATGAGAAATAGTGCCATAGTTCTACGAAGACTATGGTGTTGTTATCAATAAGAATTATGCTGTATCAAATTAATTTGTCTCAGTTTTTACTTAATTTGAATTGGGTATGAAGAATGATTTGTTCCTTTAAATTTTATTTTGTTGTTTATATAATCCTTGTTATTTAACCGTTTATTCGTAAAATGTCTGGTGCGTTATTTGTATTGTTACTTTTAACTACATACTAAAAGAGAGCCTCAATGCTGTCGTTTTCTATATTTGCTTTCATTTCTTAAACAAATTGATTAAAATTAATTAAAACATAGAGGCGTTTTGCTTATTAGTCTGTAATCTTGTTACATTTGTGCATGACATACTTTTTATATACTCTAACATCATGAAGACAAAAGCAATTATTATCAGTCTCTTTTTTTGCTTGTTCATGGGCGCATCCTTTTTGTGTGGAGCTACGCCCTATCTCTCCGGTGGCCAACCGGCCGATTCCGTTTTATGGAAACAACAACTGGATATGATAAAGAAAAATACGGCTGAATATCATCTGGGGTATGTCCTTACAGGTTATAAATACATCGGCAAGATTTCTACGGAAGAGGAGCTGGAGAGGGCAAAGCTTGCTATACTTGATGGTACAGGCTATCCTGCTGTTGCGTATGGAAAAACTAAATTGATGAGTTTGAAAGAGTTCTCTTCCATCGACAAAGAAAAGGCAGAAAATATGAGGAAAGATGTAAGGAAGACTTTGGATCAATTGTTGCGGTTGCGGCTTGGATTGGAAGAGGTGGAATTAGAGTAGACATGCGATGGCACTATTTACAAGACTGTCTGTGTAGTCTCCGGCACACTCGGAATCCTCTACGAAAATGTTTTTATCAACTCCTTTCAGCCTGGTGTTGAAACAACTACTGTGCGTTCGGAATTCTAACACAAAATTAAAACAACTATTTTCGGGATCAAAAACAATTGTTTTTTAGAATTAATACTATATACTGTGTCAGTTTGTATGTCCGGGCTGTTCTCTATGTCATTTCAGACTACTGCTTTCAGCTTTCAGTTGTTCGGGATGGCCTGTTTTTTCAATGTACCCGGCTGAAGGGATGAAACTGTGAAAAAGTGTATACGAAAATTCAAGGTAAAATAACTTTCTGCAAAACATATGACTTTTGTCCTCAAAGCATATATGTTTTGTCGTCAAAGGTTCTGACTTAACATTTCGAAACACCTATGTTTTACGAGCAGGATAATTACCTGCAGGCAAATGGATAACTATTGGTTGGAGAATGGGTAACTATTGGTTGGCAAACGGATAACTATCTGTCGGAATCTAAGTCCGGTTATATCACCTTTCAGTCAGACCCTTTCTCTTTCAAGGAAAGGCTGCGACTGACGCCTGAAAGGTGAGCTTTGAAAATTACATTGCTATAGGCTGGATTTTCTGCATGCTATTCAATGAGGTAGGATGTCTTTCAGATTTCTGATTGTTTTAGACTTGTTCGTTAACAAATTGTAGTTGTTATGTCCTCCCGAATACAGAATACAGTTTATTCCCAAAGTTTTTGCCACTTCCGCATCGTGTAATGTATCTCCTATTATGAGCGCTTTTCCCGGATCCAGGGAGTTCTCTTTTATCAGTCTTTGGCCGATTCCGATTTTTCCGGTAGCACAGATGTTATCTGAACCGTATATTCCTTTGAATTTATCCGTCAGGTGGAAACGGTTAAGCATGCGCAATAGATCGTCTGTTCCGGCAGCAGATAGAATATATTGGCTGATGCCTTTTGCATTGATCGCATCCAGGATAAAAGGGACATCAACATGCAGCTTTATATCTTTCTCGTAGTTTTTATAACGTTCCATATACTCTGCGGATATCTCTTCGATCGATTCTTTTTCGAAGTCGATGCCTATCCGGATATGGAACTGTTTGACGGGGAAGCAGAATATCTCTTTATAGGTATTTATATCCAGTAGGGGTAAATCCCTTTTTGAGAGCATTTCGTTGATAACCTTGACGTTTACTTCTACATCGTCTAATAACGTTCCGTTCCAATCCCAGATTAAGGTTTCTGTTTCTGATAAAATCATTTTTTTAGTTTAAGTGTTTTTACTCGTCTTCTTTGGAGAAAGATAGTAGACAAAGATAGGCAGATTTCTTATATAATCCGGTTGTTTCGGTCGCGTTGTGGTACATTATTTTTATATTTGCGCCTGTCTCTAAATCCTGTGAATGTATGAAATGTCTGCTGACTGTTCTTATTTTATTGGCTAATATGGCCGTTCAGGCACAAACGAAAGAAACCTGTCGGGTCGCCTTGGTACAAGCACATCTTGCATGGGGAGATGTTGATGCAAACCTTGAAGCTTTTCAGAAGCGGGTAGAGAAATGCCGGGGATGTGATATGATTGTGTTCCCCGAGTTGTTTGTTTCCGGATGCGAAATGAAAAAGAAGGATAAGGAAGTCGCTGTACAGACGAAAGATGAAATAGCGGGTTATTACCCGACTGTCATTGAGAAAATGAAGGAATGGGCGGCTGGTAGCGGAGCCTTGATAATCGGCTCTACAATATATAAAGAAGAAGGGAAATTTTATAATCGCTTACTTGCTGTTTTTCCTGATAGGCATTATGAATATTATGACAAACATAACTGTTTTAAGAAAGGAAGTTTTTCTCCCGGAGAAAAGCAGTTGGTTCTGAACTGGAAAGGACACCGTTTGGCTACTTATATCTGTTACGATCTCCGTTTCCCGGATTGGAGCCGGAATGAAGGCCGCTATGATACGGCTATTTATATAGCGAACTGGCCGGAGTCCCGGCGTGATGATTGGAATCGTCTTCTTCGTGAACGGGCTATAGAGAATCAGGCCAATATTATCGCAGTCAATTGTGCCGGGACTGATCTGGGAGGTATCATCTATGCGGGCGATTCTTACCTCTTGTCTCCCGAAGGGAAGATTGTCGGGGAATGTGAAGCCTACAAAGATGATATACTGATTGTAGATTTATAATTACCGGTCAATATCTTATATCCATTTTCTCTTCTCCATTGTCAACAGCTACCGGATATGCGTTCTTATTATAAGTATATTTGTAATAAGTCGTATGGGTGTTGCCGGTTTTTCCATCTGTCACGGTTTCTTCCGTAAGTGTGTTCCGATAATTGAGGTACTGGCGGGAAGATATTCCTGATGTAAGTGAATGATAACTGAAGAACCATAATGGTAATTCCACTTGGCTCATTGAACCGGGTTGGTCACTGTATTGAAAGCTAGAGGTCGTGATAAGTGTCGAATCTTCGAGGTTGAACTTTTCGAGTTTTAACAGGTTTTTCGTAGATGGCTCGAAAGTAAAGGCATAGTAATATTTTCCATCCCATACTTTCTTATACCCTTCGCTAGTCATTTGAAATGCCCCCAGATCTGTTATTTTTGTAGGAAAGCCGTTCCCGTCCAGTTCAATTTCCTGATTATAGGAAATATCCATGCTTGGTTCTCCACTTTGTTTTACAATGATTTTATTTCCTTCCTTTTCGAAACCTGTATAGCCGTGTCCGTCAGCAATATTGGGATCTGCAGGAGGAGCGTAGGAGATACCGCGAAGTTCATTGCCTTCGTAGTTGAAAGTAGTGGTGAAACCGTCTTGGTTCATCATTTGCAGCAACCGGTTACCGGAATACGATAGGTAGGTTGTTTGATTTTCTGTTTTGAATGCACTGGGGAGACCGTCTCTCCCTGTCGAACCGAAGCCTTCGGTATTCTCATCACAGGAAAACAGACAAAAACTTACAGCAATCAGAGCTGTCGAGACAAGGGTATGGATGAATAGTTTCATAATAATTAGTTGTTTATAGTTTTATAAATATGATGCGATAGTAATTGGGATAGTTGCATCTGTTGGGAAAAATATAAGTATTTACGTGGTGAAGTGGTGAGTGTCAGATAAAGGTCCTATGTTTTGAAATGTAAAGACCTGACTTTTTTGAGGTGTTTCCTGGCTTTTTTTCGGGCTGGTAAAAAATGGAAGAGGTGGTGCAAAGGCTTCAAGCCAATGTACCACCTCTTCTTATATATATTAATGTACGTGTTACCTACCCAATTCTTTATTATAGACTTCTTCATCATTAATAATGCGGAGTGCTTCTTTGAAGCTGGCATTATCATCATTGATTACCTGGAAATATTCTGCCATATCATACAGGTCACGGGCTATCAAAGCCTTTATCTGTAAGGCGATAAGCGGTTTTGAACGGTTGTATTCTTCTTCTTTATATTCGATCTTATCTTCTTTACCCAGATTAATTAACTCCTGAAGAGTTTCTTCGGGGACAACAAAGTCTTTCTTGTACTGGCTGAATTTCGGATATTTCTTGTTCATTGCCGCACGGTTACGGTCCAGGTAACTCATGGAAACACGGTTTACAAGACCGGATGCAACCAGGTTGCGGTGATAATCCGTATAACGGGTTGTGTCTACCGGAATGAAAACGTCCGGCATGATACCGCCACCGCCGTAAACGATACGTTTGGTTTCCAGTGTGTTATATTTCATAGAATCCGGGAAATGGATGCTGTCGGCACTCATTAGCTCGCCGCGATTATAACGGTCGATCAGGTCATGCTGGTAATCTTCCAGTTTACCGTTTTCGTAATGTTTCTGGATACTACGTCCGGTAGGCGTATAATAACGGGCTACTGTCAGACGGATCATAGAACCGTCCGGCATCGGGATCGGTTTCTGAACCAGACCTTTACCGAATGTACGGCGTCCTACTACGACACCACGATCCCAATCCTGTACGGCACCCGAAAGGATTTCGCTGGCAGAGGCAGATGATTCGTCTACCATAACGACCAGGCGTCCTTCCTCAAAATTGCCTTTGGCTGTCGATTTGGCTTCGTCGCGCGGCTGTTTGTTACCTTCGGTATACACGATCAGTTTGTCTTTATCGAGAAACTCGTCTGCCAGTTCGATGGCAATATTTAGATAACCGCCCCCATTACCTTGCAGGTCGAGGATCAGGTTTTTCATACCTTGTTTTTGCAACTTGGCAAGTGCGTCGCGGAACTCATCGGCTGATGAGGCGGCAAAACGGTTCAGTTTGATGTAGCCGGTCTGTTTGTCTGCCATATAAGCGGCGTCCAGGCTGGTTACGGGTATCTTTCCGCGGATGATCTTGAATTCGATCAGTTCCGGATTCTTATTTCGTAATACCTTGATGTTCACTTCAGTTCCTTTCGGACCACGCAGACGTTTCATGATGTCGGTCGTCTTCATTTTTACACCGGCTATCAGGGTGTCGTCGACCATGATGATACGGTCGCCAGCCATCAGGCCGACCTTTTCGGACGGACCGCCGGGAATTACCTGAATGACATATAAGGTATCGGTCAGCATATTGAACTGGATACCGATACCGTCGAAGTTGCCTTGCAAAGGTTCGGTCATCTCTTTTGTCTCTTCCGGATCCATATAGTTTGAATGTGGGTCCAGCTTTTCCAGCATACCGGTGATCGCATCTTCTACCAGCTTGGAATCATCCACCGGATCTACATATAGATTCGAGATGGCATATAAAGCCATGGATAATTTGCGGGCATCCTGATTCGGTTTCTGGGCCACAGCCGTTGTGATGGCAATCATCGCAACAAGCAGGGATACTACGATTCGTTTCATTTTAATTTTTGTTTCGTAAATAGTCAATATAAATTGGTCTCCTTCGGAACGAAGGGAGAAATATCTTTGCCATACCGCAACAATTCACGTACAATACTGGAACTGATGTGTGTATGTTCGGGTTCTGTAAAAAGAATGAATGTTTCAATACCGCTCAACTTCCGGTTGACATCGGCAATACTTTTTTCATACTCGAAATCGTTGACGGTACGGATACCGCGCATAATGAATTCGGCACCGACTTCTTCTGCAAAATCGACAGTCAGTGAGTTATACGACATCACTTTTACCCGTGGTTCGTCTTTATAAAGACACCGGATCGCTTCCAAGCGTTTTTCAAGTGTGAAGTAAGTCTGCTTCTTATCGTTAATACCGATAGAAATGATGATCTCGTCAACCAGGGCTAGCCCACGGCTTACCAACGATTGGTGTCCGATCGTAAAAGGATCGAACGTTCCGGGGAACAAAGCGATACGCTTTTTCATTTTCAATGTTCAATATTTAATTTTCAATTGACAACGTCTTCTTCTACAACCAGATTGTCAATAATAAAGTTCTGTCTTTCCATGGTGTTTTTACCCATATAGAATTCGAGCATATCTTTAACCAAGTCTTCTTTTTTCATCGTTACCGGGTCCAGACGCATGTCCTTGCCGATAAAGTTTCTGAACTCGTCCGGTGAAATTTCTCCCAGACCTTTGAATCGAGTGATCTCCGGATTCTTTCCTACTGCCTGGATTGCAGCCAGACGTTCTTCTTCGGTGTAGCAATAATACGTTTTTTGTTTGTTGCGTACACGGAAAAGCGGGGTTTGCAGGATATAGACATGATTCCGTTTGATTAGGTCGGGGAAGAACTGCAAGAAGAACGTGATCAGCAGTAACCGGATATGCATACCGTCGACGTCGGCATCGGTTGCGATGATAACTTTGTTATATCGTAGACCGTCCAGTCCGTCTTCAATATTGAGGGCGGCTTGCAACAGGTTGAATTCCTCGTTCTCATAAACGATCTTTTTAGTCAGGCCGTAACTGTTAAGCGGTTTACCGCGTAGACTGAAAACAGCCTGAAAGTTCGGGTCACGGCTTTTGGTGATCGATCCGCTGGCCGAGTCACCCTCGGTGATGAAGATACAACTTTCTTCTGTCCGGTCGCCTTTGGCATCGTTGAGGTGGATGCGGCAGTCACGGAGTTTCTTGTTATGCAGGTTCGCCTTCTTAGCTCGTTCACGGGCCAGTTTCGTTACACCGGCAATCGCTTTACGTTCCTTTTCCGATTCAAGGATCTTGCGAAGCAGGGCTTCCGAAGTATCTGTGTTCTTATGCAGGTAGTTGTCGAGTTCTTTCTTGATAAAGTCGCCGACGAATTTTGCCACGGTAGGACCTTCGGGACCGACATCTTTCGAACCCAGCTTGGTTTTTGTCTGGCTCTCGAACACAGGCTCTTCCACCTTAATACTGATGGCGGCAACGATACCGGCACGGATGTCCGAATATTCGAAGTTTTTATTATAATATTCTTTGATGACACGTCCCAGCGTTTCGCGGAAAGCGGAAAGATGCGTTCCGCCCTGAGTCGTGTATTGTCCGTTTACGAACGAATAATATTCTTCACCGTATTGGTTACTGTGTGTGATAACCACTTCGATATCTTCTCCGTTCAGATGAATGATCGGATATAAGGGCTCGGTGGTCATATTTTCGTTCAACAGGTCGACCAGTCCATTGCGTGAATGGAATTTCTTGCCGTTGAACATAATGGTCAGACCCGAATTCAGAAAGACATAATTCTTCAAAAGGCTTTCTATGAATTCGTCTTTGTATTGATATTCTTTGAAGATTTCCTTGTCCGGAATGAAATAGATAAGTGTTCCGTTTGCTTCGTCAGTCGGTTGGATTCCAGACTCCTCTGTAATGATGGCTTTGCTGTATTCGACCCGTTTACACTCTCCTTCGCGGAAGCTGGTAATCAGGAAATAACTGCTCAGGGCATTCACAGCCTTGATACCGACACCGTTCAGTCCGACAGACTTTTTAAATGCCTTGCTGTCGTACTTGGCACCTGTGTTCATTTTACTGGATACGTCGACCACCTTTCCCAGCGGAACGCCACGACCATAGTCCCTGACGGAAACAGTTCCTTCTTCGACGGTCACTTCTATAGTTTTGCCATACCCCATCATGTATTCGTCGATGGAGTTATCGAGTACTTCTTTCAGCAATACATAGATCCCATCATCCGCATAGCTACCATCTCCCAGTTTACCAATATACATACCAGGGCGCCGGCGGATATGTTCCATCCAGTCCAGCGTCTTGATATCGTCGTCATTATACGCTGTCGGTTGTTGCATTGTTGAATTCAGTTCTTCCATAGAAAATCCTTATTTTAATTTTTTGATAAATGCTCTTCTTGTTTTGTGATGTTCACGTTTGAAATAGTCCCATTGGGCCTGTACGGCATTGTTGCTTGCCAATTCCGGATTACTTTCGGCATATTCGACTCCCAGACCGATATATACGGGAATAAGGTCGTTGAACAGCAATGCGTTTACCCCTTTGTTCTGATATTCAGGCAATACTCCCGTCAGATACAAATCGATTACTTTGGGCTTTGTTTTCAATGCTTTCAGCAGATGTATCCAGCCGAAAGGAAATAAATGTCCTTTTGCCTTTTGCATGGCATGTGAAAGGCTGGGTAATGAGATTCCGAAACCGACTACGGTGTCATCCTCTTCTCTGATGATAAGAGTCACCAGATCCAGACGGATCATCGGGATATACATTTTTACATAATAGTCGATCTGCTTCTGGGTCAGTGGAGCAAAACCATATAATGGTGCATACGCTTCGTTCAGTGTTTCAAAAATCTTTTGTGCATACGGCCATATCTCTTTCGTCTTTTTGAACTTCATCGTTTTAAGGCCATATTTCTTTTTTACTATTTCTCCGATGCGCAGGTGTTTGTCGGGTACACCTTCCGGGATATATATTTTAAATTCGTGCCAATCCTGATCTTTTTCGTATCCTATACGTTCCAGATGCTGCGGGTAATAAGGGAAGTTATAGATGGCGGCCATGGTTCCGAGTTGGTCGAATCCTTCGATCAGCATACCTTCATGATCCATATCTGTAAATCCCAGCGGGCCATGAATCTCTTTCATTCCTTGTTCTTTAGCCCATTTTTCAACGGCGTTGAACAAAGCGTCTACGACTTCTGCGTCATCGATGAAATCCAGAAAACCGAAGCGGGCGCGTTGTTGGTTCCACACTTCGTTACTACGGCGGTTAATCATTCCGGCAATACGGCCGACGATTTTACCGTCTTTGTAGGCAAGAAAATAGATGGCATCGCAAACTTCGAATGCCGGATTCTTCTTCTTGTCCAGTGTAACCATCTCCTCCTCGATCAATCCCGGTATATGGTAGGGGTTGTCTTTATATAAATCAATATTGAACTTAACGAATTTCTTCAGTTCTTTTTTGCTGGTAACTTCTTTAATTACTACACCCATTGGTTATTTTTATTAGAACGGCAAATTTACATAATAAATTCGTTACATCGACCTTTTAGACTTAAGATTAGGACTTTTAACATGATACCCTGTGCCTGTTCGGATTTGTTTTAGGAGGAAAATAGTATTACCTAGGCATGTGTATATAGTTTCATTAAGTAGAAACAGTTGTTTCATTACTAGGAACAAGTTGTTTCATCATAGTGAAACAACTGTTTCTCCTAAAGGTGATAAGTGAAACAATCTGATTGCAGGTTAAAAACACTGTTGCCGGCGGGTTACCGGGTGGGATGAATACTTTTTTTCTTTAGGAATAAATTCCTGCCTATTCTTTATGAATGATTAAAATACTTTATATTTGCATTGATATAATGAGCAGCGAAATTGATTATTTACCATGAAAAATTTAATAGTGACCCTTATGTTAACAGTCCCTTTTCTTTCAGGAACATCATGTTCCTCAGCTCCTAAAATGATCCAGTCGGATCTGGCATTTAAAGCAGAAGCAACAACCGGTGAAGGTTCTATCTGGCATCCGGGCAGGAATACCCTATTCTGGGTTGATATCGAAGGAAAGACCTTGTATGAATATTATCCGGACAAGCAGGACTGTAAAACGTGGGAGTTCGACCGTATGGTTTCGACGGTGGTGCCGGAGACGGACAGCACGGTGGTTGTCTCTCTTCAGGATGAGATTGTACGGGTGAACTTGAATGACGGAAGTTTGTCATCTGTGGCACCTATTCCCGATTATGAAGGAAAAGTAAGATGTAATGACGGAAAATGTGATCCGGCAGGTCGTTTATGGATCGGAACGATGGGATTCGGGGCGCCTAAAGGTGCCGGAACATTATATACGGTTGTGCCTGACGGAACGGTGGAGACTAAGTTGGAGAAAGTTACCATCTCCAACGGGATTGTCTGGTCGGCTAATAAGAAATACATGTATTACAATGATACTCCGACCGGTAAGGTGGCTCGTTACCGGTATGATGAAAAGACAGGCGAAATCCTGTTTGATGGCGTTGCTGTCACCTTACCTCCCGGTTCAGGGGCTCCTGACGGGATGACGATCGATAGCAACGATAATTTATGGGTAGCTCAGTGGGGCGGTTTCGGTGTGTACTGCTACAATCCTTATACGGGTGAGTTACTGGGAAAAGTAGAAGTTCCGGCTCCCAATGTGGCCTCTTGTGCATTCGGCGGCAAGGATATGGATACGCTCTACATTACAACGGCACGGGCCGGACTTTCGGAACAACAACTGGAAGAATATCCCCTTAGCGGTAGTCTTTTTGTTTGTAAACCCGGAGCAAGCGGGCCGGAGCCTTACAAATTTAAACAACCGGCAAAGTGAACAATATAATTTAACCTGTTTGTAAACAGTATATCGATTATATTTGTTTATTTTGTGAGAGAGATGATTTATCTCTCATTAATTACAAAAAATATATGACGAAAAACAAATCCGGGAAGAAGGATAATAGAGAAAACAAACCGAAGAAGAACAAGGCTAAACGTATGAAGAAAGAAGCCATGCTCCATTCCGTTATGTCCGTATTTCAATCCTCTCCCAAGGAACCATTTAACTATAAACAGATTAGCAAACTGATTGGCGTAGAGAGCCAGGTGCAGAAGCTACAGGTGGTAGACCTGCTGTATGATCTCTCTGCCGAAAATTTTATTACAGAAATAGACCGCGGACGTTATCGGTATAACGGTCTGGGTACCACTGCGATCGGTACATTCGGACGCCGGAGCAACGGAAAAAACTCGTTTATACCGGAAGATGGTGGTACGCCGGTTTTCGTGGCGGAACGGAATTCCGGACATGCGATGGACGGCGATAAAGTGAAGGTGCAGTTGTTTGCCAAACGCAAGGGCGCTGAACCGGAAGCCGAAGTGATCGAAGTACTGGAAAGCCAGAAAAAGACATTTGTCGGCAAATTGCAGGTAACGAAAGGCTTTGCCTTCCTCATCACCGAGAACAAGACGCTGGCAAACGATATATTTATCCCGAAAGAAAAACTGAAAGGCGGCAAGAATGGCGATAAAGCCATTGTCCGTATCGTTGAATGGCCGGACGAAGCCAAGAACCCGCTGGGTGAAGTGGTCGATATCCTGGGTGTGGCTGGTCAGAATACAGCCGAAATGCATGCGATACTGGCAGAATTCGGCTTGCCGTATACTTATCCGGAAAATGTGGAAAAGGCGGCAAATAAGATATCGGAGATTATCCCGGAAGAAGAAATTGCCAGGCGTGAGGATTTCCGTAAAGTCCTGACCTTTACCATCGACCCGAAAGATGCCAAGGACTTTGACGATGCCCTTTCGGCTCGCCGGCTGGATAACGGAAACTGGGAAGTGGGCGTGCATATTGCCGACGTAACTCATTATGTAAAACCTGAAAGTCTGATCGACCGTGAAGCGGAAAGCCGTGCGACTTCTGTCTATTTGGTGGATCGTACGATTCCGATGTTGCCCGAACGGTTATGTAACCAGATATGTTCCTTGCGTCCGGACGAAGAGAAGTTATGCTTCTCCGCTATTTTTGAACTGGACGAAGAGGCCAACGTGAAGAAATCGCGTATCGGACGTACCGTGATCAAGAGCGACCGCCGCTTTACTTACGAAGAGGCGCAGTTGGTGATCGAAACAGGCGAAGGTGATTATAAAGACGAAATACTGGTCCTGGACGCATTAGCAAAGAAGTTGCGTGAAAAACGTTTTAAGAACGGAGCCGTTAACTTCGACCGCTTTGAAGTAAGGTTTGAAATTGACGAAACCGGAAAACCGATCAGTACTTATATCAAGGAATCGAAAGATGCCAACAAACTGATTGAAGAATTTATGTTGCTGGCGAACCGTACAGTAGCAGAATTTGTAGGTAAAGTGCCTAAAGGAAAGACAAAGAAAACGTTTGTCTACCGTATCCACGATCTGCCCGATCCGGATAAACTGGAGAATTTTGCCGCCTTTATTCGCCGCTTCGGTTATAAGATGAAAACGGAAGGCAGCAGTAAGATCGATATCTCCCGCAACCTGAACCGTTTGCTGGATGAAGTACATGATAAACCGGAAGAAAATCTGATTGAAACATTGGCAATCCGCTCGATGCAGAAAGCACGTTATACGACAGAGAATATCGGCCATTATGGTCTGGCTTTTGAATATTACACTCATTTTACTTCTCCTATCCGCCGTTATCCGGATATGATGGTGCACCGTTTGCTGGAACGTTATCTTGAAGGCGGACGTAGCGTGGTAAAGGCAAAATATGAAGAAAAATGTGATCATTGTTCTACGATGGAGCAGGTTGCGGCAAATGCTGAACGTGCGTCTATCAAGTATAAACAGGTTGAGTTTATGCAGGATAAGTTAGGCATGGTGTTCGACGGTGTGATCTCCGGTGTTACCGAATGGGGATTGTATGTTGAGTTGAATGAGAACAAGTGCGAAGGCCTTGTTCCTATCCGTGACTTAGGAGATGATTTCTACGATATGGATGAAGAGACATACAGCCTGATCGGCCGTCGTAAGAAACGCCGCTTCCGTCTGGGTGATCCTGTAACGGTGAAGATTGCAAATGCCAATCTGGAACGTAAGCAGCTTGACTTTATGTTGATGGAATAAAGAAGATATTATTGGATAAAACAAAAAGAGACAACCGGTCATTAATGCATCAGTTGTCTCTTTTTGTTTTATATAGAAAGTGATAAAGTCGTATTATTCTTCAACAGGCTGGAGGTTTTCGCCGATAGTGTATCCTAATTCGTCATCCCGTTTTTTATCCTGGAAAAGATATGAGTTTCCTTCTTCAGATTCGATATAGTAAAGGTTTGTATAGATAAAGTCCGGGTTGTCATGTTTTAATACTTTGGCAACATTGTCCGGGATAGGAGTATCCATGCTTAATTCATACACTGTCCTTCTCCAGAAACCTCTGTCTGTTGCTATTTCCCCATGAAAGAAAACATGTTTAATTGTATCATTGTGAAGGATGAAGTATTCATGCTCTCCGTCATTCATGTATCCTCTTATCTCTGCCCCTTTATATTTTTCGTGTATAAAATTAAAATGGTCTTCGGGCAGATTTACAAACCAGCGTGTATCGTTTGGAGTACATCTAAGGGTTCTCAAGTAAAGTCCGTCGTCATTGATATAAATATAATGTTGCATGTTGTCGGATTTTTTCCAGGGATACGTGAAATGTAATGTGTAAAGGGGCCTTGTTATCCCTGCTCGTTCTGTTTTAAATATCTCAATGTCCTGTACGCCAATATATCCGGCTTGCAGGAAAGCAGTCTGAACTTCAATGGGGAGTTGTTGGATATCGCTGATCTCTGTATAGGTCATTTTCCAGCTATCATTGACATACGAGATCAATGCCTCATTTTGTTCCGGATCTTTAAATTTTATTTGGTCGATGCCATCCGAATAATTCATGAAAGAAGTGATCTCTGCAGATGGATATCTTTTGGAGAAGTCGCTTTTGATTGCTGCGGGAATCTCATCTTCTATTGTTGAGTTCTCTTTATCACAGGCAGTAATACACATAAGTAGCATACATGCTACGATGTAATGGATACAATTAATTCGCTTCATAAGTTTTTATTTAGACAGGTAAATACAATAGCAATACTAGTTGGGTACAAAGGTAAGAAAAACAAGGAATAGAAATCCTAAGACAGACTTCTGTTCCTTGTTTATGATGCATTATTTTTTTTACCAGTAAATCAAACCGAGTGTGCCGCAGCCAATTAGCGCTAATCCTAATAAAGCATAAAATATACGTGCTCCTTTTCTTCCGAATTTGTTTACGAAAGTTGTTGCTCCGCTGGTTTCGAAATACCAGTCGAAGTTAAAGATGGCAGCGACCAGGGAAAATGCTCCCAGGGCAATGAAGATGGCTAGTATGAAATAATCGGTAGGTTCCATCTGTTATTTCACTTCTACGGTTCGTGATCCGTCGGGATTTTCGCTGATCGTAACGTTTACCACGTCTCCCGGCAGCAACTCTTCGATCTTTTCCGGCCATTCGATAAAGCAGAGGGCGCCACTGTAAAAATAATCTTCGGTTCCTATCTGTTCTGCTTCACTGATCTTATTGATGCGGTAAAAATCAAAGTGATAGATCAACTCGCCGGTCGTATCGCTGCGATATTCGTTGATAATGGCGAATGTCGGGCTGTTGATCACATCTTCTACGCCCAACTCTTCGCAGATCGCTTTGATAAAAGTTGTTTTTCCGGCTCCCATGTTTCCGTAGAAGGCAAAGACGGTACGGTCATCCATTCCGGCAATGAATTCTTTGGCTGCCTGGCGGATGGTATCTAAATTTTCAATCTTGATAATACTCATGATGTCTATTGATTATTGATCATTTGTAATCTACCCGCAAAGGTATATTAATTTTCAATTTTCAATTCTCAATTTTCAATTATTTTGGTATCATGGTAATAAACGGCACCATCATTTCCTCCATCGAGATACCTCCGTGCTGGAATGTATTCTTGTAATAAGAAACATAATAATTGTAGTTGTTCGGATAAGCGAAGAAGTCATCGTTCATCGCAAATATATATTTGCTGCTCAGGTTAGGAGAGGGCAGGCCTATCTTTTCCGGATCGCGTATCTCCAATACTTCTTTGGGGTTGTAATTCAGATTTTTACCAACTTTGTAACGGAGGTTGGTATTGGTATTCCTGTCTCCTATCACTTTGATCGGGTTATTGACGCGGATTGTTCCGTGGTCGGTTGTAACGATCACTTTATACCCTTTATCGGAGATGCGTCTGAACAACTCCAGGGTGGTCGAGTGTTGGAACCAGGAACGGGTCAGGCTGCGGTAGGCAGCTTCGCTTTGTGCCAGTTCACGGATCATCTTCATTTCTGTCCGGGCATGCGATAACATATCCACAAAGTTCAGGACAACGACATTCAGCTGGTTGTGCGTCAGTGAAGAGATCATATTCAACAGCTTTTCACCGTATTGTGAGTCGTGTACTTTGTTATAAGAGAAGGTGTACTTCTTGCGGAAACGGTCGATCTGTGTCCGGATCAAAGGCTCTTCGTTCAGGTTTTTTCCTTCTTCACTCTCTTCATCCACCCATAAGTCCGGAAACATCTTTTCTATCTGTAAAGGCATCAGGCCCGAAAAAATAGAGTTGCGGGCATACTGTGTGGCGGTAGGAAGAATACTGTAATACAGGCTTTCGTCGAATGTAAAATATTCAGCCAGCAGGTCTTTGACGACACGCCACTGGTCCAGACGGAAATTATCGATCAGGATGAAGAACACCTTTTCATCGTTGTCCAGCAAAGGGAATACCTTTTTCTTGAACAGATCCGGGCTCATCAGAGGGCGTTCCGCAGGGTTCTGTATCCAGTTTACGTAATTCTTCTTTACAAATTTACCGAAAGCGTTATTAGCCTCTTCTTTTTGCATCCGGAGCATATCGGTCATTTGTACCTGGCTGCTTTCCAGTTCCAGTTCCCAGTAAACCAGTTTCTTGTATAACTCCATCCAATCGTCGGTGGTCAGCGAATCGTTGATCTGCATGCCGATACGGTTGAATTCCTGCTGGTAGCCGACTGTCGTCGTTTCCGAAATAATCACATTTTTATGAACGTTCTTTTTGATGGAAAGAAGCAATTGGTTCGGGTTGACCGGCTTGATCAGGTAATCGGCGATCTTATTCCCGATAGCCTGGTTCATGATGCTTTCTTCCTCGCTTTTGGTAACCATGACGACCGGGACGTTGGGATTGATTTCTTTGATCTGTGCCAGTGTCTCCAAACCGGTCAGACCCGGCATGTTCTCGTCCAGGAATATGATGTCGAACGATTGATCCCTGCAACAGTCGATAGCATCCTGCCCGCTGATCACCGGAATCACTTCATATCCTTTATCCTGTAAGAACAAAATGTGAGGTTTCAACAAATCGATCTCATCATCTGCCCAAAGTACTCTGTCTTTCTTTACTGCCATATGTTACCTAAATTATTTCTTACAAATTTAATCGGAATAGTTTACATAATAACGATGCTTGTTCCGGTTTTGTATATTGATCCCTGTTTTTTTACGGTCTTTTATATCCTTGTGTTTTATTTTGTAAATATCATGATAATAGGTGAATAATAATACTTATTATCCCTGATATTCTGATTACAATAACAAAATAGCCCGTAAAAAGTTACAAATATCCCCTATCTGTACAGACAAAAAATGATAAGTTTGTAAACCTGTTATCAGGGATAAAGGAGATGAAACCGATTAATCTATTACTGTTGTATGAATAGAATACGATTTATATATATTATTATTTGTTTACTCTGTACGATTACTCTCGTACAAGGGGTAGAGAATAAAATCCTGTTTAACCGTCTGGATGTGAACAACGGGTTATCGTCTAATGAAGTGACCTGTATCTATAAAGACCGGAAAGGATTTATGTGGTTTGGTTCGAGTTCGGGACTGAGCCGTTTCGACGGCTATGAGTTCCGCGCCTTCCGGCATGAAGTGGACGGTGCGTTGTTTTCGGAAGCCTATGTGACCCAGATTATGGAAACAGCAGACAGAAATCTGTGGATCTCTTATGAAGACGGAAAGGTCGGGGTCTATAATCCGGTTAAAAATATATTTCTGACGTTGGATGAGGCCCGGAAAGAATTGGATTTGCCAGCTAATATATCAGGTGTCTTTCAAGGGAAAGACCTGCAATTGATTTTCAGTACTTCAGATAACCGATTGTACGCCTATGATTATTCCACAAGGAAAGCGGTCGTTTATCCGGTTGATCCGTCGGAAGGGCAGGTGTGCGATGTCTATCAGAAAGGGGAGATTCTATATGTGATCCATACCTCCGGTGTAATCGAGATGATTGATTTGCAGCAGGGAAAGTCCATCTTGAAGAACGGCCATCTGAAAAAAGTGTGTAAAGCCAGACGATTCATGTTGTTCATAGATAGTGATAACGAGATCTGGGTTTATCCGGATCCGGAAAGTTATGGGGGATTGTACCGTTTCACTCCGCGGAATGGCAGGTGGAAACAATATAATACTTCTTCGTCTCTTCCCCTGAATTCTTCACTGATACGGGGAGTGGAGGAAGATTCGGAAGGTGTGATCTGGATTGCTGCCGATCATGGTGGCCTGAATCTGCTGGACAAGAAGACGGAAACGATCCGTTACCTGAAGAATAATCCGTTCGACCTGCGGAGTATCAGCCAAAACAGTGTGATCAGTTTATATAAGGATGATACGGGAATTATCTGGACAGGTACTTATAAGAACGGTATCAATTATTATCATGAAAGTATCTTTAAGTTCCGTTCGCTCCGTTATCCGGTTATGGAGGCTGAGGATGCGGAGATCAATGACTGTAATTGCGTCCTGGAAGATCGTTCCGGAAATTTGTGGATCGGGACTAACGGGAACGGATTGTTATATTACAACCGGACTACCGGGCAATACCGCAAGTATCGCCATGATCCGGCTGATCCGTCGAGTATCAGCAGTAACATTGTTGTTTGTTTGGAAAATGATGCCAGCGGTAATCTCTGGATCGGTACTTATGTCGGTGGACTGGATTGTTTTGACGGGAGCCGTTTTAAACATTACCGTCCTCAGACCGACAGTTTGAAAGAGTTGTCGAACAACAGTGTCTACAGTCTTTATGCAGATGAGGCCGGCAATCTCTGGATCGGCACACTGGGAGGAGGTATGGATTGTCTGGACCTCAAGACGGGGGAATGGTCACATTTCCATTCGGGCGACCCGGAGAATCCATTGGGCTCCGATTATATTTATTCCATATCCAAAGGTAATAAGGATGAATTATTGATAGGCACCTCGTTGGGGGTGAATATGCTTGATACGAAAAGCGGGCGTGTATCTTCTTTTAAAGGGGAGATGAACAGGGGGAAAGTGTTCAATGATAAAGCGATCAATACAGTTTACCGGGATAGCCGTAATCTGTTGTGGATTGGCAGTAATAACGGACTGACTGTTTATGACCCTTCCCACGATAAACTATATCAACTGGATAAAACGAATGGTTTGCCTGACAACGATATTATGTCTATCCGGGAAGATGATACGTATGTTTTGTGGCTTGGGACGAAGAACGGTTTGCTTCAGCTAACCCCGCATTATAAGAAAGACGGAACATATCAGTTCAATTGTATTACTTATTATGAAAATGAGGGTGTACAGGGTCGTGTTTTTAACCGGAACAGTGTATGCCGCTCTGCTTCAGGAGAACTGATCTTCGGAGGAACGAACGGACTGACTGTTTTTAATCCTTCCCGGATAAAATATAATTTCTATCCTCCGGCAGTTGCCGTTACGGGTTTCCTGGTACAGAATGATCAGATTTTGCCCGGACAGCCATATAACGGGCGTATCATCTTGCAGGATGATATCAGCTATTGCAACGAGTTGTCGTTGCAATACGATGAACGTAGTTTTTCTTTGAATATCGCAGCTCTTAGCTATTTTCTTCCGGAGAAGAACCGCTTTTCGTATATAATGGAAGGCTTCGACAAAAAATGGGCTACCATTGATGCGGTAAACCGGAATATTACTTATACCAATCTTTCTCCCGGAACCTATACCTTTCTGTTGAAAGCAGAAAATAATGACGGTGTTTGGGGGCAGGAGCCGATAAAACTAAAGATAACGATCATGCCTCCTTTCTGGGCGACCAACTGGGCGATCTTTTTATATTGTATCCTGGCTGCCATTATCGTGTTCGCCATTATCCGGGGCATTCTTCATATTCAGAAGCGTAAATTCGAGAAAGAACAGGAACGGATACGGGCCAACCAGCTTCATGAGATGGATGAGATGAAATTACGCTTCTTCACCAATGTCAGCCATGAGTTCCGTACGCCTTTATCCCTGATCATTACACCGATAGAGAAGCTGATGAAGAGCGAAAGTAACCCGGAGAATCAGATGATACTGAAGTTGATCTACCAAAATGCGAACCAGTTGTTACGTTTGGTAAACCAGTTACTCGATTTCAGGAAGATCGATGTGCAGGGTGTCCAGTTACTTTTGTCCTCCGGAGATATCGTGTTGTTTGTCAGGAATATTACTTATTCATTTAAGGAACTGTCGGAGAAAAAGAATATTCGTTTCTCGTATACGACTTCCTTCCCTTCGTTGGTTATGAAATTCGATACGGATAAGGTTTTTAAGATCGTATCCAATTTATTAAGTAACGCCTTCAAGTTCACACCTGAAGGAGGGGAGATATCTGTTAACCTGAGCATGCAACAGGATGAGGATGGAAAAAGTATGCTGTTAATCCAAGTCATTGATACGGGGATAGGGATTGAAGAAGATAAATATGATTTGATCTTCAATCGTTTCTATCAGATACCGTCGGAAGATAAATCCGGAACGGTGGTTGGAACAGGCATCGGATTGCATTTATGCCGTGAGTTTGTCAAGTTGCATAACGGTACGATCTCCGTCAGGAGCCAGGTTGGAAAAGGAAGTACGTTTACGGTATCGCTTCCGATCGAACTTCCGGAGATACAGGAGATTATCTCTTCACCGGATAAATCGGATACGGCCGGAGTCGGGGAAAGGACAGGAATATCAGAAGAAAATGAAATACTCGGACAGACACAGCAAGAAAATACGGAGATGCGTACGGAGCCGAATAAACCGACTTTACTCATTGTCGATGATAATGCAGATTTCCGTGAATTCATGAAGTTGAGTTTGAGCGGTTTATACCATGTCTTTACGGCTGACGACGGTGAACAGGCCTGGAAAGTTATCCTGGAAGAACTTCCGGATATGGTAGTCAGCGATGTGATGATGCCGGTAACGGATGGGATCGTTTTGTGTAAACGAATCAAACAGGATATCCGTACATCTCATATTCCGGTAATTCTTTTGACGGCGAAATCGGCAGAAGAGAGTAAAATGACCGGTCTGGAAGCAGGAGCCGACGATTATATCGGCAAACCGTTCAATATGGATATGTTGATTCTGAAGATACAGCATCTGGTAGAAATGAAGAAACGGTTGCAGAAGCAGTTCATGCAATCATCGCAAACAGGTATTCAATTGGCCGATATCCCGATCAGTTCGATGGATGAGCAGCTGATGCGGAAAGCGATAGCCTATATCGAAGAACAAATAGCTAATCCGGAACTTTCTGTCGAGCGGTTGAGCCGGGAGATGGGGATGAGCCGTGTGAACTTTTATAAGAAAACACTTTCGATAACGGGTAAAACACCGGTCGAATTGATTCGTGCCATCCGTATGAAACGGGCAGCGCAATTGCTGGAGAAAAGTCAGATGCGTATCAACGAGGTTGCCAGTGAAGTTGGTTTCAACGACATCAAATTATTCCGTAAATATTTCAAAGATGAATTCGGGACGTTGCCGTCCGACTACATGAAAAGAGAGTAACCATTAATATACAATTACCATGAAAGCCATTTCAATGACCATTACAGGACTTCTGATTCTTTTGTCAATGGGCGGCCAGGGAATTATTGCCCAATCGCTTCGCCCTTCCGTTCCTGTGGAACACTATCGCTGGAAAAGTGTTCAGATCGTAGGCGGAGGATTTGTAGACGGGATTGTTTTTCATCCGAAGGAAAAAGACGTACGCTATTGCCGTACCGATATGGGGGGGGCCTATCGTTGGGATAAGGAAACGCAACAGTGGGTTTCTATGCTTGACTGGATCACTTATGACGATAACAATCTGGTCGGTGTGGAGAGTATTGCGGTCGATCCCAATGATCCTCAAACCGTTTATCTTTCATGCGGAACCTATACCCGCAGTACGAACGGGGCTGTCCTTTGTTCAAATGACGGAGGACGGACTTTTACCCGTACCGACATGCCTTTTACCATGGGAGGAAATGAAAATGGCCGCGGTAATGGCGAACGCATGATGGTAGACCCTTTGAATAGTGATATAATCTATCTGGGTACCCGTCTGGATGGTCTTTGGCGTTCATCGGACCGGGGAAAAAGCTGGCAACAGGTTCGTTCGTTTCCGGATGTGACGGAAGTTATTCCCGAAGGAGGTAATCCGTGGATGCAGGATCGTGGTTGCGGTATTAATTTAGTTTTGTTTGATCCATCGGGCGGCACAGTCGGTAAAGGTTGTTCGACTTTGTATATCGGTGTTTCGCTAAAAGATCGCAACAATTTCTTTGTCAGCCATGATTATGGAGAAAGCTGGCAACCGCTTGCGGGACAGCCGGTACAATACCGCCCCACTCAGGCGGCCCTTTCAGAAGACGGCTATCTGTATATTACGTATGGCAGTAACCCCGGTCCGATGCGGATGAATAACGGGGCAGTCTGGAAATATGATCCTCGCACTGAAAAATGGCAGGATATTTCTCCGGTAAAGGTTGATCCGGATAAAGGGGCTGCTTTTGGATATGCCGCAGTGTCTGTCGATCAGCAGAATCCGAAGCATCTTATTGTCAGTACCTTCAATCGTCCGGTCGCCGGTTCGTATGCGGAAGATGATATTTACCGGACTACCGATGGCGGAAAAAACTGGAAACCTGTTTTTGCTGGAGGTGCCCGCTTCGATTATGGCAAAGCTCCTTATGTGGAGTTTACCCCGTTACATTGGATGTTCGATATTGAAATAGACCCGTTTGATCCCGATCATGCCCTGTTTACAACCGGATATGGCGGTTGGGAGACATTCAATCTCGGTAATATGGATAAAAAAGAACCGACACAGTGGCAAGTGATGAGTACGGGGATAGAGGAAACTGTTCCTTTGGAATTATACAGCCCGAAACAGGGTGCGCAACTGATCAGTGCGATAGGTGACTATGGCGGCTTTACCCATTTGGATTTGGATCGTCCCGTTCCGTCCGGTAGCCATGCCGATCCCTATTATTCCAATACGACCGATATTACCGGGGCAGAAGATCAACCGGATCTGGTTGTCCGTGTGGGGACTGTTTCGCATCATCACCCTGAAGGCAAGCCGTTAGCCTATTCGATGGATGGGGGAAAGAGTTGGCTGGAGCCGGTTTCCCTGTCTCAGAAAAAAGCTCAAAATGGACATGTCGCTGTTTCTTCTGACGGACGAACCTGGATATGGACACCCGACCGCATGCCTGTCTATTATACGAATGACCGGGGGGTAACCTGGTCGACTGCAGAGGGAATCCCAGAGAATCTCCGTGTGATTGCCGACCGTGTCAATCCGAAACGTTTTTACGCTCTCGATCTTTCTGCCGCTGTTTTATATGAAAGTATGGATGGCGGTGTTAGTTTCCAGTCCCGTCGATTGCCTTTTGCCCCATTTGACAGTAAGGCACGCAATGCCCGTGGTGATCGCCGGGGAGGACAGGACCGTGTGTATGCTACGCCGGGAAAGGAAGGCGACTTATGGATTGCCGCTTTTGACGGCCTATATCATGGTCTTCCCGGAGAAGCATTCGTACCCCTGGATAAGGTGCGTCGCATCTACGCTTTCGGTTTTGGAAAAGCCGCGCCCGGTTCGGATTATCCGTCGTTATATCTGGCAGGGATCGTGAACGGGATATCGGGCTTTTTTCGTTCCGACGATGCGGCCCGTGGCTGGGTACGTATCAATGATGATGACCACCAATACGGATTGGTGCTGCACATCTCTGGAGATCCGAAAAGATACGGGAGAGTATACGTCGGTTCGCATGGACGCGGAATTGTTTATGCCGACCCTTATTAGCTATATATCAGATCGATAAATCTATGTGTTTTTCCACTAATGATGGAGGTAAAAACGGGGGAATAAACAAAATTCCCCCATAAAAGACACAATTTATCCCTCTTCATTTACCGTTTTACCCGCATCGTGAAACATTATTTCCTTCGTGTTAGAGGTACATGAACTAATTTTGTTTCAGTTAAAAATTTATTTTTTACTTTAAATTCTTATCAATTTGATGGATTAATTTGAAAGACAAACGCTTATGGAAGTTCTGAAAAGTCTAAGGTAACGATTTGGAGATTGTGCTAATTTCAGTACTTTACAGTCTCATACTTATGAACAACTTTTATAGGACAAAGATACTATTTTTTTTGAATAAGAGAATAATTTCACAGGAAAAATAGAAATTTTATGGGGAAGTGTTCTGATAGCATGTCGTTGTAGATTGTAGGGAGGGGATGTAAAACGGCAGGCACATAGAATTTCCGATATTCAGAAAGCCGTATTCCCAAAATAGAGATTATTTTTGAAAGAATCACATAATCCGCTAAGAATAAAAGTTTATGCGGATCATCAAAAAACGAGGTAACGAGTTGGCAACCGTTCTGGTTTCTACATACTTGCATCAATTGCGTTGATGTGCAACTCACTTTATGTAAAGGTACGATTTTTTACGGAACATGCAAAACACCTTTGATTTTTCTTTTTTAGCAACCGTCAAAAACAATCTTTCGGTTTCATATCCCGGTCACAAAGGCGGTACAGTCTCTTTATGAAAAGTAAACAAAGGTCAGGCAGGATTGAAACAGACTGTTACGAGAACAGTCAGAAAAGGATTGCATACAGGAATTACAGTCTGATACCGGGCAGGGGA
>OAVX01000231.1_pt1 | contig 48287 bp, 35 predicted proteins | sample 1476471 | NCBI WGS metagenome assembly OAVX01 (sample SAMEA2580114, study PRJEB22360) | human gut metagenome | biome: human gut; feature: human-associated habitat; material: faeces | place: Denmark | collected 2008/2010
CCGGCGCGGTGCCGGGGCCAAAAACACCCGGCCCGAAAGCCGCGCCGCCAGCGCTCCCCGCGCCGGCAAGCAGCAATTCGCCGCTCCGCAGCAACAGCACCCCGCCGCCATGCCCCAGCAGCCGACGCCCCGCGCCGTCGCTCCCGACCCGCTCGCCGTGGCCGATCCCTTTGCGCCCAACGTCCCCGACCCCGCCGCCGCGCCCATCCCCGTGCCGCAGACCGTCTCTCGTGACGCCCTCGCCGGTATGGGCGGAGCCGCCGCGACCGGCGCCGCCGTGGGCCTTGGCGCCGCGGCCGGTATTGCCTCCAACATGGCGAGCACCCGCGCCCCGCAGCGCCCGCTCGCCCAGCTCGTCGACGTAGTGAGCGGCGAGAGCCACAGCATCACTTCCGCGCAGGTGACCATCGGTCGCGAGCGTTCGGTTTCGGACATCGCCCTGCGCGACCCCAACGTGTCGCGCCGTCACGCCCAGCTCACCTTTACCGGTTCGGACTGGTCGATCGAGGACCTCAATTCCACCAACGGCACGCTCGTCAACAACCGCCGCATCACGCGCTGCCCGCTGCGCAACGGCGATCTGCTGACGTTTGGCCTGAGCACCTTTGAATTTAGGGGATAGTCGCTTATGAACATCGATATCGTCCTTTTTGCAGGCCGCATCGTCCTGGTCGCCCTGCTCTACATCTTCCTGTTCGCCGTCATGAAAACCGGCGTGGGACTCGTACGCGGCCAGCGCCGCGACTCCGCTATCTGGACGATCGATGTGGACAAGGGTCCGCGCGGCATCCGTGGCATCCATGTAGATATGCTCGGCCCCGTCATCGTGGGCCGCTCGCCGTCCTCGGACATCTGCATCAACGAACCGTTTGTCTCGGCCTCGCACGCACGCTTTTCGCTGCAGGGCCCGGCACTCATCATCGAAGACCTCAACTCGCTGAACGGCACGCTCGTTAACGGCCGTCAGCTGGTGGAGCCCGCAACGCTGCGCGAGGGCGATGAAGTCCAGATTGGCGACGTGGTCATGAAGGTGAACCGTCGATGATCGACGAGGAGAACAAGTCCGCAACCATGCCCGAGACGCCAACTGCCCCCGCAGCTGCGCCGGCTCATGCCGCTCCGGCGCGCCCTGCGACCGTGGAGCCCGAGGACACCGTGTTCTCCCTGCCTCTTTCGCATGTAACTCAAGAATATCCGGCACTCGTCGATGACGAGGACGCCGACACCGAGCAGCTCGACGCCCCCATCGGCGCGCACGCTGCCGAGCAGTCCGCGGAACCGGAGGCAACGCCCGCACCGGCTCACTTTGCCGAGCCCGTCGCCGAGGCGATTAACGAGAGCGCTGCCGTGTTTGCCGCCCCCGAGCCTGCCGCGCCGGTATTCCCCGTCGCCCCGGCAAGCGAGGCGGCACCCGCGCCCGCAACGCCTGCCGAAGTCGAGCAGCCCGTTGCCGCGCCCGCCGCAGCTCCCGAGCCCTCCGCTCAACCCCAGAGCACGCCCGCGCCGTCGCACTTTGCGACGCCCGAGCCGACGGCCGTCGAGCCGCAGCAGGACGGCGATCCCGCCGACCGCGTAACCGAAGATCTCAACCTTCCGGACGTCTCCGACGCCGAGTCGGGCAACGATGCCGACACCGTCTCCCCCGGCGACACCGCCGAAATCGATGTCGCCGCCGTGGAGGCAAAGCTCAAAGATCCCGGCTCGACCATGAGCTTTGAGCCGCTGACCGACGAGCGCATCGAGACCGACTCGACCTACGACGCCGGCACCACCACACAGCTTATGTGGGGCGCCCGCTCCGACGTCGGATGTGTGCGCCCGCACAATGAGGACTCCTATCTGGTGCAGTCGCCGCTCTTTTGCGTGTGCGACGGCATGGGAGGACACGCCGCCGGCGAGGTGGCATCCTCCATCGCCGTCGAAACCATCGCCAAGACGGCGCCGCAGTCCGCCGACGCCGCGCGCCTGGCCGCAGCCGTCGAGGCCGCCAACGCCGCCGTGATCGAGGCCGCCCTCAACGGCCTGGGCAAACCCGGCATGGGATGTACGGCCACCTGCGCCTACATCGAAAACGACACGCTCGCCATCGCCCACGTGGGCGACTCGCGCGCCTACCTGCTCCACGAGGGTACGCTCATCCGCGTGACCCGCGACCATTCCTACGTGGAGGAGCTCGTGGATGCCGGCGAGATTACGGCCGACGAGGCCCGCGTCCACCCCAACCGCTCGGTCATCACCCGCGCGCTGGGCTCGGATCCCGCTATGTATGCCGACCACTTTACCCTGCACATCGAGGAAGGCGACCGCCTGATTCTGTGCTCCGACGGTCTTTCGAGCATGATTCCCGATAGCGATATCGAGAACATCGCTACGCAGTCCTCGAGCGCACAGATCTGTGTCGACAACTTGGTGGACGCGGCGCTCGCCGCCGGCGGCCACGACAATGTGACCGTGGTGGTCGTCGACCTGGTCGACGACGGCGTCATGCGCGAGGCAAAACGCGTCCGACGCCGCAATGTCACCATCGCCACCGTCTTGGCCCTTGTCTTTGTGCTGATAGCAGGCATCTGGGCATACACGGGCGTCACCGGCTCCTATTACTTGGGAACCTACCACGGCAATGTCGCCGTCTGGCGCGGCCTGCCCGGCAAGACGCTCGGGGTCGAGCTCCACTGGCTCGAAAGCGAAACCAGCATCAAGCTGTCCGACCTGCCCGAAGACACGCAAAACCGCCTGAAGGCAGGCATTCCGCAAACGAGTGTCGACGATGCGCAGGACACCATTTCCAAGTACCGCCATCAGATTGACGAGGAGCAGACCCGTCAGGTGATTGACGCGCAAACGATTCGCGACAACACCAATCAGGAATCCACCTCCGAGTCAGATTCCGAGAAAACCGCCGAACAGTCAGCCGAGGCCGAAGCCTCCGATAAGAATTAGAAAGGGAGTGCCGCTTATGAGTCGCCGCAACACCGAACTGCTCTTGCTCATCGCCTCGGCGTTCCCCGTCATCCTGCTCTATGCGATGTACGTGCTCACCGCGGGTGCCACGATTTCCTTTGAGACGCTCGCCGTGCCGATCGGCCTGTTCGCCGCCTTCGCCGCGGCGCATATCGCCGTACGCATCCTGGCGCCCGGCGCCGATCCCGCCATCCTGCCCATCGTCTTTGTGCTCTCGGGCATCGGCATCACATTCGTGACGCGCCTGGCCCCCGACCTCGCCATCTCGCAGCTCATCATCTTGTTTGTCTCGGTGGCGCTCATGGTGGGAACGCTCGCACTGGTCAAGAACCTCGACGTGGTCATGCGCTACAAGTACACCTTTGGCATTATCGGCATCATCCTGCTGATGCTGCCGATCTTTATCGGCACCACGATCTCGGGCTCCAAGCTGTGGATTCGCATCGCGGGCTTCACCATCCAGCCCGGCGAGTTCGCCAAGGTCTTCATCGTCTTGTTCCTGGCAGGCTATCTGGCCGAGAACCGCGAGCTGCTCTCCATCTCCAACCGCAAGATCTTGGGCCTCAAGATTCCGCGCTTCCGCCTGCTGCTGCCGCTGTTTGCCGTGTGGGGCGTGTGCCTGCTCATCGTCGTCTTCGAACGCGACCTGGGCTCGGCCGTCCTGTTCTACACCATCTTTTTGCTGATGCTCTATGTTGCCACGGGACGCTTTTCGTACGTCATCATCGGCCTTGCGCTGCTGGCCGTTGGAGCCGTGGGCGCCTACAAGTTCCTGTCGCACGTGCAAGTGCGCTTTCAGGTCTGGGTCGATCCGTTTAAGGATGCCCAGGGCCAGGGCTACCAGATCGTACAGTCACTTTACTCACTGGCTGACGGCGGCCTGGTTGGCGTCGGCATCGGCAACGGCATGGCAAACAACATCCCCGTCGTCGAGTCCGACTTCATCTTCTCGGCCATCGGCGAGGAAATGGGCCTTTTGGGCGGCGGCGCCGTGCTCATCCTGTTTATGCTTTTTGCCGTGCGTGGCCTCACCACGGCAGCCCGCGCCAAGTCCGACCTTGCCGCCTTTAGCGCGACCGGCCTTACGGCGGCCATCAGCTTCCAGGCATTCTTAATCGTTGGCGGCGTAACCCGCCTGATCCCGCTGACCGGCGTCACCCTGCCCTTTATGAGCCAGGGCGGCTCCTCGCTGCTGGCGAGCTTTATCATCGTCGCGCTGCTGCTGCGCGCCGGCGACGAGGCAACCGGACGCGAAGCCGAGCTCACCGGCACCGGCACCATGGCCGCCATCACCGATGACCAGGTCGCATCCGCCGCTGCCCCGACCGGTACGCGTTTTGCCAACGTGCCTTCCTACAGCCACGGCAACCACTCCGCGGGCTCTCGCATGCGTCGTCGCCTGCTCGACACGCCTGAGTCCGGCGTGCTCGGCCGCGTGGCGCTTGCCAACCGTCTGACTCGTGCCGTGTTTGCCTTTACGGCGCTGTTCGCCATCCTTATCGGCAACCTCACCTATGTCCAGGTCATCAAGGCGAAGGACTATCAGGACATGCCGACCAACAACCACACCATCGCCCGCTCCAAGTACATCCAGCGTGGCTCCATCATCACGTCTGACGGCGTGACGCTAGCCGAGTCGCTGCAACAGGAGGACGGCACCTACGCCCGTTCCTACCCCAACGGCAACATGGCCGCACACGTGGTGGGCTACGTGAGCCAGCAATACGGCACCGCCGGCATCGAGAGCGTCATGAACGATACGCTCACCGGCTCCAAGGATTACTCCAGCTGGAACAACGCCATCGCGTCGCTCGCGGGGCAGACCCAGCCGGGCAATACCGCCAAGCTTACCATCGACTCGCGCATCCAGACGGCTGCCGAGCAGGCGCTCAAGGGCTTTAAGGGCGCTGTGGTGGTCATGGATCCGCGTACCGGTGCGGTCCTTGCGTGCGCGAGCTCGCCCACCTATGACAACACCAACATCGATGCCCTGATGCAGTCGGGCGGTGGCGAGGACGGCTCCATGTACGACCGCGCCATGGACGCGCTGTACACCCCGGGCTCGACCTTTAAGGTCGTCACGCTCTCCGCGGCGCTCGAAACCGGCACCGCCAGCCTTACCAGCACGTACCAGGCGCCCGGCTCCATGGACATCGGCAACGCGCCGGTCACCAACTACGCCAACGAAAGCTACGGAACCATCAGCCTGCAGCAGGCCTTCGCCGTGTCGTCTAACGTCGTCTTTGGCCAGGTGGCCAACGAGGTCGGCGCCAACTCGCTCGTCCAGTTTGCCAACGCCTTTGGCTACGGTCAAAAGCTCGGTCAGGATCTGACCACCGCGGCTTCCATCATGGCCGACCCTTCGCTTATGACCGAGTGGGAGACCGCTTGGGCAGGCGCCGGCCAGCCCGTCGGCATGGACCACACACCTGGCCCGCAGACCACCGTCATGCAGAATTGCGTGATCGCTGCCGCTATCGCCAACAGCGGCGTGGTCATGGACCCGTTCTTTGTGTCACAGATACTCGCCCCGGACGGGACCGTGGTTAAGACCACGCAGTCCCGCTCGCTGGGCCAGGCTGTCAGCTCTGCCACGGCCGACCAGGTCAAGCAGGCCATGCTCGCCGTCGTCCAGTCCGGCACCGGCACCGATGCCCAGATTCCGGGCGTCAAGGTTGCCGGCAAGACCGGTTCGGCCGAGACCGGCGGCACCAACGTCAACTCTATGTTTGTTGGCTTTGCACCTTACGATTCACCCACGGTTGCCATCTCGGTGGCCCTGGAGGATTACGACAAACACGACGTCAAGGCGGCCAAGATTGCCGGCATCGTCCTGACCGCGGCGCTCGCCGCACAGGGAGCGTGATGCCCGTGATCAAGGCGGATACTTGGGGCACGCCACGGCCGATGAGCTAGCGGCAACGCGCCACACGGCCCCAGCGGCCACACATTTGGTACCACACACATCGTTGAGCGAATAGTTATGTTAGGAGCAGGAATGGAACAGAGGGTCCTCGGGGGAAGATACCTCCTTAAGGATAAGGTGGGAACGGGCGGTATGGCGACCGTCTTCCGTGCACAGGATCAGGTCCTCGACCGCACGGTTGCCGTCAAGATCATGCTGCCGCAGTATGCCGGCGACGCCACCTTCGCCGCCCGCTTTAAGCAGGAGGCCCAGGCAGCGGCCGGCCTGTCCTCCCCCTATATCGTGGGCGTCTACGACTGGGGCAAGGACGGCGACACCTATTACATCGTCATGGAGTACCTGCGCGGTACCGACCTTAAGAGCGGCATCAAGAGCCACGGCGCCCTCGATCCCAAGAAGGTCGCACAGATCGGCTCGCAGATCAGCTCCGCGCTTTCGGTCGCACACAAGCACGAGATTATCCCCCGCGACATCAAGCCGCAAAACATCATGGTGCTGCCCGACGGCAACATCAAGGTAATGGATTTTGGCATCGCACGCGCCAAGAACAGCCACCTCACGCAGGATAACAACGTTCTGGGCACCGCCCACTATGTAAGCCCCGAGCAGACCCGCGGCCAGGACCTCGGCCCCACCTCGGATATCTACTCGCTGGGTGTCGTCATGTACGAGTGCGCCACCGGTCGCGTACCCTTTGACGGCGACGACGCTATCTCGGTCGCGCTCAAGCAGGTCAACGAACTCCCCATCCCGCCGAGCCAGATCAACTCCGGCGTCGATGCCGACCTGGAGCGCATCATCCTCAAGTGCATGGAGAAGGACCCGGCAAACCGCTTCCAGACGGCCGACGAGCTGCGCCAGGTGCTCAACAGCTACCTGTCCGGCCGCACCGTCAACGTCTCGGAGCCCACGCGCATCATCGGTGCCGCCGGCGACCTGGGTGCCACCAAGACCCGCGAGCTTTCCGACTCAACGCGCGCTATGGTTCGTCCCGTCTCGGGCGTGAGCGGTCAGAACACCGCCCGTAGCGCTGTCTCGGGCTCCACGGGCTCCTACGAGGTCGAGAAGCCTAAGTCCAACAAGAATAAGATTATAGCCGCCGTGATTGCCGCCGTCGCCGTGATTGGCGTTGTAGTGGCCTTTGCCACGGGCATGTTCAGTGGCGAACAGGTCACGGTGCCCGACGTGCTGGGCAAGGACCAGGAAACCGCTATTGAGCTGATCAAGGAAGCCGGCCTTGAGGTTGGCACCGTCGACCAGAGCTACAACGACGATGTCGACGAGGGAAAGGTCGCCGAGCAGACCCCCAACGGCAACACCAAGAAGGCCAAGGGCACGAGGGTGAACCTGGTAGTCTCCAAGGGCCCTAAGCCCTCCGAGAAGGTTGAGGTTCCGCAGCTCGTCGGCCTGACCAAGGACCAGGCCGAGGCCGCACTGGCAAGCGTGGGCCTGAAGGGCAGCGCTTCGGAGGAAGCCAATGAGGCCGAAGAAGGCCAGGTCTTTGAGCAGAGCACTGTTGCCGGCAAGGAGGTCGAGAAGGGCACGACCATCTCGTACAAGGTCTCCAGCGGCCCGGACACCACCTCGGTGCCCGATCTGACCGACATGACTGAGGCCCAGGCGCGCAACGCTCTCGACATGGCTGGCTTTGGCGTCGACGTGAGCTACCAGGAAAACGACTCGGTTACCGAGGGTACCGTAATTAGCTGGAACCCCAGCGGCAAGCAGAAGCCCGGTGCCACGATCACCGTCGTCATCGCCAAGAAGTCCGGCAAGGCCAGCGTCCCGGGCAACCTGTACGGCAAGAGCATCTCCGCCGCCGTCACCGCGCTCAACAACGCCGGGTTCTACAACATCGCATTCTGCGATCAGAACGGCAACCCCGTGAGTGGCAACGAGAATGCCACCGTTACGGGCGTCTCCCCCACCGGCAAGCAGTCCACCGACAGCACGATTACGCTGACGGTTTCTATCTCCGGCTCCGGCGACGACTCCGAGTCTAGCAACTAACGTCGATCGCTTGTTGCTCCGAGCGGTTTAGACCGCAAACACATTCGCTCAGAAGCGCCCGCTTGCTCCCCCAGCAAGCGGGCGCTTTTATTTTGACTCGGAATTGCCGCCCATGGCTGAACGTGACTTTAAACCAGAAGAGCCCGGCACCGTGGTGGTACCGGGCTCGGCAAATCTCTGGTGTCCCCGGGCGGATTCGAAAACTCCCCCCGCGGGGAAATTGGTGACGCGGGCGTCGACGGCCCGAATCCGCCGGCGGCCCCCACAAACCAGAAACGGCGCCGCTCTCGCGACGCCGTCATATTCCCTGGTGCCCCCGGGCGGATTCGAACCGTCGACACCCGCTTTAGGAGATATGATTTAATGCTACCCCCTACCATTCATCAAGCATCATTGAACATCATATAACCGCAGATAAACATAGCAGTTTGTGTCTTTTGCCTCCGGTAGCTGCGCCTACGCTTTTACAAACATATTACTAACAGCTTTAGCTAAACTGCACTCAATGAATTGTTGAAAACTATTCAAAGAAACGGAGCGCAAAGATGTCAGAACAGCCACTAATTAGCGGAAGAGGCACGTGTTGGAAAGACAAGAGATCACCTAACACCTATCGCTATTATTTTTCCCTTGGAGTCAAGGACCCTAAGACGGGGCGTTACAAACGATCCCCAACTTATACAGTTCGTTGCAAGACTAAAACAGAAGCTAAGGCTGCAATGCAGGCCAAGCTGGCTGAAATCAACTCCTCTGGCACGATCACTAAAACTAAAAAGCCCACTTTGCTTGCGTCCTACTGCTGGGCCTTTCATGAAAATAGGGACACCGAGCTTGCGCCAACGAGCTATGAAAGAGAAGCGTACGATTGCAGGCATATCGAAGACCTATTCGGTGCGTTTCAAACAATTGAGGGGCTAACTCCCGATCTAATCGAAGAAACATATGCCGAAGCTCGTCGTACGGGAAAATACAAACCATCAGAGCTTGTACGAATCAATGCGAAACTGCGTCAGATTTTGTCGAATGCAGTCGCAAAGAGAATAATTGACCGAAACCCCTGCGCTACCGTTCATGTTCGCAGACCACGCAACAAAAGAGAATCACTGGCAATCGACCAAGTAGCTACCCTATGCACACATCTTCAACACATTGAGCTCACCGCCGAAGCTGTTGGTACGCTAGTACTAGTGTATACGGGTATGCGGAAAGGCGAGATGCTGGGCCTCGAATGGCGCGATTGGGACCCTGCCAATAAAACCTTGAAAATTGACAGGCAGTACACCAACGACCATGAACTGAGGGCACCCAAGTCACAAGAAAGCCAACGCAAAATCCCCGTTGGAGAAACCTTGGCCGAACGTCTTCAATCATGGTCAGCCATACAAAAAGAGCTCCTGGCCTCTCTGGGGCTGTCCCAGACTGGCAGCACTCCCATCATTAGCGATATTGCTGTCGAGCAAGGGATCCCTACTGTCTGTCACATGAAAAACTACATCTTCAACCATTGGTTTCGCGATTTCGCAGTTAGCTGCAATCTTGGAATCTATGAGCCGAACAATTCGACTGGCGGAAAACTATATAAGGGCATCTGCCCGCATCAGCTCAGGCATTGTGTAAGCACTTTTATGCTGGCGAACGGATCGGACGTTAGAAGCGTGCAAGGTATTCTTGGCCACGCGGACCCCAATATCACGCTCAAAACGTATACAAGCCTCGTTCAACAATCAGAAATAAAAGCAGTTAAAGGCTACGAAGCCTTCATCAACGCCTATATACAGAGAAGCGAGAAATAGCATGTTTTTCATTCATCGTTTATTTCATAATATTACGGTACTATAATACCGTTTCCGCAGGTAGATGCTTTATTTGATTGACATCTAATGAGTTTTAATACATGCTAAAGCTGTCAGATGGCTACGCATGTAGTCATAGAAACCGGCCCCCCAAGTGCTTATGAACCTGGTACGTCTTACAAGCACAGGGAGGGCCCTCATTGAAAGGATAGCTCATCATGGCTACGCCAAAGATTAGCGCTCAGGCGTCCACACCGACTTTCCCCACTGGTGCCGCTCAGTGCGATCGGTTGCTCCGCGTTAACGATATCCGCGAACTCACTGGCTGGAGCGAAAACACCGCACGCAAGTTTATGCGAGAGTCCGGCAAGCTCATCCAGATCCATCGCTCTAATTACATGTTTGAAAGCTCGTTCTACGAGCTTTTCAAACAGCTTGAAGGTCGTACCGCCCACCTTGATTAGGTGGTAAACATGAGCGAGCTTCCGTCGATTTCCGACATATTTAGCGATGATGCTACTGAGCAACGAGAGATTACGGGAAAAATGGATAAGGCTATTTTTATTTCAGTGCCCGAGTGGGCGTGCTGCGTCACCACCGTTGCCGCCGAGCGTCTCGTCCTCGGCCTTGTATGGAAGTTTGGAAAACCTTCCAAAAACAAACGGCCCATGGGCTTCTGCGCTAAAAGCAAATGGATTGAGGATCACTACCGCCTGAGTAAGAACACGATATCCCGGGCCTATACCTCTCTGAAGGATAAGGGGTATATTCAAAAAGTTGGTGATGGCAGCTGGATGCTTAATTACGCCGCAATCTACCGCGCCGCGATTGAAAACGCTTGGGAGCCTCCGAAACTTTAAGCCCACAAACCGACTATCGAGGTCGTGAGAGTCGGTCACCGTCAGGATGCCCACAAGAACATGCCGCGGATGTAAAATGAAGCAGGGTCGAACCGAAACAGTTCCCGGACAATTGTCGTCCGGCCAGACACTTCGATTCGACCCTTTCTCATGCCTGCATCTAAAATACTCCCACAATCATTCTCGACATCTTTAACGCCCTCACCTCCTGCCACCAACACGTCGTAGACGCTATTTACAACGAATCGATATGGCCGCCCGTTCTTTAAGGCACGTGTTACCATGAAAACGTGCGGTATTTCTCCAACCGAAAACCTGCGTGAACGCATGACTTGAGACGCCTTTTAGAACTCACCGATCGCAGGGCGAACACAAATCAACAGCGGCCGTGCATTGTTCCCAGCCATATGGCATGGCGGAGCCATGCCCGTTGTTGATTGGAGTGCCGCACCATGGCAGACGAGAAGAAAATCAGGGAGATCTACGGCGTGAAGTCCGTCCTCGGTGAGGCCGCCGAGCGGATCGAGGCGACGTGGCGGGAGAAGCTGCTGCGCGAGACGGGCGACCTCAGGACCGAGAACGCGTTGCTCAGGGCCCAGCTCGACGAATTCAACCGCAGGCTCGTCGAGGCGAGAAACCGGAACGAAAGACTTGAGGCCGACTGCAATGAGCGGGTCGCCTTCATCGAGGAGAAGTTTGAACTCGATACCGCGAGCCTCGAGCTCGAGAACAACGAGCTTCATGCCTCGAGTGTCAGATACCTCGCCGATGCCAGGGAGCTCGACAGGCAGGTCGTCCAGCTCCATGCCGAGGCCGTGGCCATGGTCGATGAGATCGAGCGCCTGCGCGGCGAGCGTGACGCCGCGCTGAAAGCCCAAGCCGAGTTGAACGACGCACTCCTGGCCCAGCGCGACCTGATGGCCGAGGTCGTCGCCCTCAAGGACCGCCTCGCTGCAACCGAACAGCGGGCGGCCGTGGCCGAGGCTAAGGTCGAGGTCATGACCCAGATGAAGGACGAGTAGCCCCGCGCTTCTCCTGTCAGGTTGCTGATTTCTAGGAATCTTCTAGAGCGCTTCCAGAAGGTTCCTAGAACCGGGCGCAGCATCTTCGATCGGCACGATGTCTCGGTAGATCAGGCGATGTCTGTCGTCGCGCCATTCGTCGCCGTGATAATGTCCGAAGAACCAGGCTCGGTAGCCGAGCCTGCCGTCGAGCTCGGCAAGGAATCGCTGAAGTCGGTCGCCCCGATACTCGCGCCCGCGCTCGCGACACAGCTTCTCCGCCAGGGCGGCAGGGGCCTCGTGAGTCACAACGCAATCGACTTTCCAGCCCACGCGGTCGAGCGAGGCGCGGCAGTGCTCCATCTCTTCCTCGCTCGGCATCTCCTCGGGCCACCAGCTCCTCCCCTCCCTGCGATACTGCCTGTCGTTGCTCGCGGCACCGCCCATGGCAAGGACCGTGAGCCCGTCGATGTCGAACACCTCTCCGCGCATCAGGTGCAGCACGTGCGGTCGCGCCTCATGGACGAGCCCGCCGTTCCACTCCCGTACCGGCAGATTAGCCAAGGCGTGATGGTTCTCATGGTTTCCGTCGACGAAGCACGTAGTCCACGGTTTGGACTCAAGCCAGTCGAGCCAATACCTCTCAGCATTCGAGCCGTCCCAGACAAAGCCGAAGTCGCCGGCCACGATCACCACGTCATCGCGCGTCAGCGTGCGCCCCAGCGGCCAAGATTTGAATGCAAACCGGCTGGACCCGTACTCGGCCCTGCCGTGCACGTCGCCCGTCACATAGACCGTCATCAGTACGCGCCCCACGGCAGGAGTTTGTCCCCGAGCCTCACGATCCGGTCATACAGCACCGTGTGCCGTTCGTCCGGGTTGCCGTCTCGGTGAAAATGTCCGTAATACCAGCGCTTGTAGTCCAGGCGGTCCTCGAGCTCGTCGAGGAATCCGGTCAGCCGGTCCACATCAGGGCGTTCCCAGCCTGGGTCCGGGTAGAGCGTCGGCGAGATCATGCGCGTGGCGCAGGTATGGGTGATGACGCAGTCGACCTTCCAGCCGACCTCGTCGAGCCTTGCCCGCGCGGTATCGAAATCGCGCTCGTCCGGGAGCTCCTGAGGCCACCAGCTGGAATACGGCACGCGGTATTCCCTGTCCACGCTCGTGGCACCGCCCATGGTGAAGACCGTCGAACCGTCGAGCTCAAAGACCTCGCCGCGCGTCAGGCGCCGAATGGGCGAGGTGTCCGACAGGCGCTGCGTCAGCCCGCCGTGCCACGGCTCCATGGGGCGCTCCTCCCAGTGGTCGAAGCGCTCGTGGTTGCCGTCGACGAACAGTACTGTGTAGGGGCGCGACTCCAGCCAGGCGATGTCGGCGCATTCCTCGGCAGAGAAGTCCCACGGAAAGCCAAAGTCACCGGCAACGATGAGATAGTCGTCGCTGGTAAGACTATCGCCGAGCTCCCAGTCGCGGAGTTTTTGCATGTCGAGTCCACCGTGGATGTCGCCCGTCACATAGACCGTCATCGGATTACCACTTCTCTCTTGTACGCCGCCAGCTCGCGCTCGACCTGCCTGTCGCCGGTCTCGTTGACCCACCAGGGCCATTTCACCCGGCCGCACGGCTCGTCGACTCCCGCGAACCATTCCCTCAGCCCGTCGAGGCTCACCGGGGAGTGCCCGTTGGCATCGCAACCGACGTCGTAGCGCAGAAGGCCCTGCTTGCGGTTGAACTCGTTGTACGCGCCGCCGCTGCTGTGGATATGCCCGTGGAGGTGCCACGCTCCATGGTTCATGCCCTGCCAGTCGGCCATGGGGTAATGGCTCAGGACGATCTTCTGCCCGTCGATCTTGAGCACGCAGATCGGCGGCTCCACGGTGAACGCGCCCGCGACCGCCGGTTGGGTCCAGTCCTTGTCGTGGTTTCCCGGGACGAGGTGGATGCGCCTGCAGGCGATCCGCTTGCGCAGCCCGTAGGCGTCCTGGGCGGTCATCTTGAATGAGAAATCCCCCAGGATGTAGAGCTCGTCGTCCACGGCGACCTTGCTGTTGATGTTGTCGACGATGGCGTCGTTCATCTGCCAAATCGTCTCCCACGGGCGGTCGGTGAACTTCAGCACGTTCTCATGCCCGAAGTGGGTATCGCTGGTAAACCAGATCATATTTATGTCTCCTTTTATCGCTAAAAAACGTTCTCCTTCGAGGTCGGGAGACGTTTTATGAGCGACATGAGGTGCATATCCCTCATGTTTCAAGCTCCAATCTGCCGGATTTGCCCAACTAAAAGTTTACGCCCACGCGCGAACAGGATTTGATTTTTGAAATATGGACGAATTGCTCGTCAGGAGGGTAAAATGGTGCCGACGGCAGCCCAAGTTGTGGTGAGCTGGGCAGAGCCGTTGCTTAATGAAGTTGGGTCATCGTCTTAGCGACGGTGGCCTTTCTTTTTGGGCTTCGAACCCTGCTTGAGTGCCTTGGAAAGGCCGACAAGGGCCGTGAGGAGCGAGACCATAGCGGTCAGGAGCTTCACGGACTCAGTGAAATCGGTCATGGGCATCACCTCCCATCGGATGGAGGACTCTGCCCGGCACGAGAGCTGCCGCCAGCAAGGACGATTCTATCAGAGCGGCTGACTCCCGCCGATCAATTCATACTCCTCACCCTCGCCGAATTGCGAGCATGAAAGAATCGGCACTGAATGGCAGCGCGCTAGGGCACCGACGATAGGCTTTCCAAAACTAGCGAGGCGTGTCGCCGTGCGAGTAGTCGCCGCGATCGACAACGCGATCGTCCATCTGTCGCGACACGGCGCTACCGCTGTGCGCCTGGCCGGCGGCGCGAACGCGGTCGTCGCCGGCATCGACAACGCCGCCGGCATAGCGGTTGCGAATCTCCCTTGCGTAACCGCGACGCGCAAGAAGCTCATCACGTACGGCGGGATCTTCGAGCAGATCTTCATCGCACTTCGGTGCAATGAATTTAGGAAACGAATTGTAGGAGACGCCCTTGCTCGCTTTCGCCTGCTCGACCCACGCCGAGTATGCTTTCTTGAGACGCTTGATGTAAATCTCACAACGTTTCTCGTATGGAAGGGCTCGCTCGGCTTCCAACACGTTGTTTTCGAAAGCCGTCTGCAACGACTTCAACGCGAAGCGCCCGTCGAGACGGGTCAGGTTGAAAGTACACTTCGGATTACCGGCTTCTTTGATATCGAGATCGGTTGCGTAGACACGATTGTCCTTGATGAAAATGTCTACACCCCATGAAGCGAGTAGCCTTTTGAATTGCTCCATATTCTTTACGCGACCTTCGTCAATCGCAATATGGATCAGCTCACGCAGATTGTTTTTATAACTGTACTCTCCCCGATCGACAATCTCCTTTTCAATATCGCGCGGCTGTCGATCACGAATCTTCGAATTTTTCTTACCCTTTTCAAGTTGAGCGAGACTCCAGTCCTTATCGAGTTCGCGGACCCACGAGGCGCGTTCGTACTTTCCATGCCGCCCGCCCGTCTCGCAACGTTTGCCGGTCAGCAAATCGGTACGGTTGATCGCCATGTGCACTGCGTAGCGTTTTCCCGCCTTATCGCTTTCCTCATGCAACGCGAGAATCACTTGTTGATGCGGATAGTGCTTCGCAAGCCATTGCTCCGCGTAAGCCATACATGCATCGGGGGTCATCTTGCCTCCGTTGCATGAGCATTCTTCAGGGAGGAAAGCGAGGATCTGATGTAGCATAATTACGTTTTTGACTCCGGCTCTCGACGGTTTGTCGTGGTGGAAAACCTTTCTGGTCCTATCCATTTTCGAAAACCAGCGATCGCTGTATTCGATGTTCCAGCCACCGCGCACAAGCGCATCTTTTCCGTTGATGTATTTACGGATGTTTTTCGCGTAGCGGTCGCTCGAAACGCTTTTCTGTTTGATAACCGTCACCTCACATCACCACCGACGAAATAGCGCTTTTCAAGCTCGTCGATGAAACGGTCCAGCTTACGCCCAACTTGATAGACCTTCTCAAGTGTTCGGAAAACCGCCTTCTCGTTATACGCCGGAAGGCCTTGTGCATTCACGAAGTACATGAGCTGATTGAGGTTTGTTCCTTCCTTCAGAAGTTCGTGATAAATCTTGTCGATCGACGCCCGATCGACATCGATTTTCTTGACATTCCCTTTGAGCAATACGCGACGAGCATACGCACTGACAGTCATATCGAGGGAATCAGCATTGCTTTCGATTTTCGTTTTTTCTTCCGGCGAGACCCGGACGTGAATGTCATCGGTTCGGAATTTCTGGTCAGCGATTTCTGAAAAACCAAAATCGATATCGAGATCGTCGGCATTGCACAAAGCGAAGCGGATGAGTTCCGCCTCGCTCATCTCATGTCGCTTTGCGATTGCAGCGATGGCTTTCTTCTCTTCATCGGAAAGAGACGCCTTGACGGTGTGTGGGCGGAGCCTGCTCATGATTCCTCCGGAAAACGAATCAGCGATCGGAGAGGCCTCCGATCAAAACCTGCTATGCGATTCGCTTTCCTTTTGATGAGGAACGGCTGGCATCGTTCCAAAATGAAAAATTGTCTCCGCAATTTTTCGTCGCGAAGTTTCAACTTCGCAACAACCTTATCGCCGTATCAGGTGATAAGCAAGGTCTGTGGCGTGGTGTTTTTGGGGTCCGAATGGGCCCACAAAAATGCCACCCACAGTCATCTTGCAATCTCCGGAACGGTGATTGGGCGAAACGCAGTGTAGACGTGGAATGAGAGGCCTCATTCCAAGCGAGAGGCCTCGCGGCGTTGTAACCGCGTGAAGACCGTGAGCGGAAGCGAATTTTTAACGCGAAGGATGCTGAGTGTTAGAAATACGCTGTAGCGAGAGCGAAGCGGTACTGCGAATGCGAGGGATGCCGAGTTTTTGCATTACCGCGCAGCGGACTCCGGGCGAGGGCTGGAGCAAGTTGATTGAAGACCTTACCGATTTGCGGAAGGTTTTGCCCGAAGCATCTGGCACCGCCGGATTCTTTTGGAACGGCCTCTCGTTTGATTGCTTTCCTATCGTTTGCTCCCAGACTGGGCGTCTAAAAAAGGCGGCCGAAACCGGCCGCCCGCAAAAATAAATAAATATTTACCGAATGTAAGAGGAGAGGAACGATGTACATTACTCCCAGTGACCGGCGACGTCGACAACCCAATGCTGTCCCGTAGCCTGCTGTTCATAATGTCCCTGGTCCTCAGATGTGGTATACGAATCGTTTACGACAGATCCTCCGATGCCGCCGTTGTCCATATCATTATGAACCCACGAATAGGCGGCATCTTCGGAATCGAAGGGCCCTACCATAGCACCACCATGGTTGACCCAGAAACGAGGATGGCGCGTATACACTACATTCGGCACCCAGACCTGGCTGTAATCTGTCTCCCAGTGTCCCTGCTCGGCAATCCACTTCTTCTGGCTACCGCCGTTGGAAGAAGAGTTATTGCTGCCAGAGTTCTGAGAATTACCGGAATTCTGCTTAGACTGGGAGGAATCACCATTGCCGTCTGACTTCGACGAGTCGGAAGCTTTGTTGTCCTCCTTCTTGGAGTCATCGGACTTCTGGTCCTTGTCGTCGGATTCTTTCTTCTCTTCGGTCTTGGTTCCAGAGGTTTGCGCCGCCTTTTCTTCGCTTGGCTTCTTTTTGTCTTTATTCTTTACCGCCGTAGCGGCCCTTTCTGTAGAGCCGCTACCTTGCTTTGCAACGCTGGCACATCCAAGTTGAGGTGCCGAAAGGCACACCAGGAGCGCAACGATAATAGCCTTTGTTCTCACACCAATCTCCCCGTCCATGAAACCGGACGTTGGACACTAGCCGATATCCAACGCCCGACTCGCTTTTACATCTGCTCGCGGCGCTTCTTTTGATCGAGGAAGACGCCGGCCGCCACGAGGACGGTACCGCCGATGACGAACGTCTCGCCGATGAGTCCCGCGCGGTCACCGGTCTGGGCGAGGCTGCCGGTCTGGGCGGTATCCGTGCCGGCGAGGTGCTTCGGGGTGTATGCCGCCTGCTGCTTTGCGACCTCCTCTGCCTCCTGTCGTGCGATCTCATCGGAAAGCTTCTGCTCCGCCGCGATGCGGTCGGACTTCGCCTGCTCGTAGGCGGCGAGTGCCACATCATAGCCGGGTTGGAGCCCGTCCACCGCGGCCTGCTTCTCGTCCAGAATGGCCTTGGCGGGCGCGACCTTGGCACGTGCCTCGACTGCTGCGGCGAAAAGCGCGTTGAGGTCGTCATCCGCGTTCACATCATGGCCGGAAGCGATCGCCGCGCCGGCATCGATGGAGTTCAGCTTCGACAGCTTGGCGTCTGCCTGCGCCTTCGCCTGTTCGGCGGCGGAGACCAAGGACTCGGCGGCGATGGCATCCGCCTTCGCAGCATCGAGGGCGGCCTTGGTGTCATTGACGGCCTTTACTGCATCCTGCTCGCGCTGCTGTGACTCTGCGAGCTTCGCGGCAAGGCCGGTGAGGATGTCGAGGTTCGACTGTGCGTCATCGAGATCGGTCTGGGAGCCGGTGAGCCTGTCGGCGGCAACGCCGGTGTCGGCCTTTGCGGCATCGACGGCACGCTGGGCATCCGCGAGGGCGCGTGCGGTGGCGTCCGCCTTTTGCTTGGCGTCGGCGAGGACGGTCGACTTCTCGGCCTGCTCGGCTGCCGCCGCGTCATGGACGCTCTTTGCTGCATCGAGCGCCTTCTTGGCGTCGGCGACGTCCTGAAAGAACTTCGCGAGGTCGGCGTTCGCATCGTCCACGCCCTGCTGCTTGGCGGCGGTGTCCGCCTTGGCGGAATCCAACTTTGACTGTGCGGTCGTTACGGCTGCGTTGGCAGCATCAAAGGCGACCTGCTTCTGCTGGACGGTCGACTTTGCCATATCGACTGCCGCGTTGGCAACATCGAGGTCCGATTTCGCCGCATCAAGCTCGGTCTGGGCATCCGTGACGTCCTGCTGCTTGGCGGCGACATCAGCCTTTGCGGCATCGACGGCACGCTGCGCATCGGCAACGCCCTGCTTCGCGGCATCGACATCTGCCTGTGCGGAATCCACCGCGACCTGCTTCTGCTGGACGGTTGCGGCGGCGCCGGCGGCTGCCTGCTGCTTGGATGCGAGATTGGTCTTGGCTGCGTCGAGTGCGCTCTTGGCGTTCTTGAGACCGTTGATATAGGAGGTCAGCTTTTGCTCGTACTCGTCGACGGAGATGGGGTTCGTGTTCCAACCGGAGCCGGACCAGCCGGAGATCTCTGCGGTGTAGCACTGCGTCTGAAGCCCGGACATGGTGCCCTTGGTGCAGGTTGCCATTCCCATAACGGCGAGTTCTGGATTGATGATGTTCATGTAATGGCCGACGGTGCCGCTACTGCCGTTCTCCCAGTGGCAGTTGTCTGCAATCCAATGGTTGATTGCGACACCGTTCTTTGTATAGAAATCATAGGCATCCTTGCCGACAAGACCGGTGACTCCATAAAGGGCCTCCGTTGCCTTATCGAAAAAGCCCTTCTCCTGCTCGATCCACTGCCCACTCGGATCGATTCCGTAATTCCATGCCAGGTTTTCGGCAAAATCATATTGACGGGCATGATCGAGCACAGTGTCACTGTAGTTGGCATCTGCGATCGCACCGGCGATGAGCTTGTAGGTGACATGGAGCTCGGACAGGCCGACCGACTTGCGGTAGTCGTTGACGGACTTCATCCACCTGATCGCATTGAGCATATTGTCAAGAGACGTGGCGTCCTTGGAGTTGCCGACTTCGGTCTTTCCGACATATTTGGCGTTCAGGATGATGTTGACTGCGTCATCGGCACCCATGGCACGGAAGAAGCCGATGGCTCCCTGCTTGAGCTGCGCGTCGGCGGAATCGAGTTTCGCCTGTGCCTCGTCGACCTTCTGCTGCGCGGCGGTCACGGAGGCGTCTGCGGTATCCTTTGCGGTCTTGGCGTTCGCAAGCTCTTCGTCGGCGGCTGCCTTGGCGGACTCGGCGTCCTTGACAGCCTGCTTCGCTGCATCCAGCTTGGCGACGGCGTCGGCATTCGCCTGCTTGGCGGCATCGAGGTCGGCGTTCGCGGCATCGAGTGCGGACTGGGCGGCGTTCACGCCGGATTCGGCATCGGTCGCGGCCTGCTGCTTCGCGGAGAGGGACGCCTGGGCATCATTCAGTTCGGTCTGTGCCGTTGCTGCAGCGGACTGCGCCTGCTCGAGCTCGGACTCGCACTGGGACTGCACCGCTCGTGCGGCGGCGAGGGCTGCCTCTGCGTCCGCGACCTTCTGTTTTGCCGCATCGTACTCCGGACCGCTGGCGCCTGCCTCCGCTGCGGCGAGGTCGGCTTTCGCTTGCTCATAGGCGGCGCTGGCTGCTGCGGCCTTCGCATCCGCCGCGTCCTTGTTCTGTCTGGCTGCAGCAAGGACAGAATCGGCGGAATCCTTTGCAGACTGGGCCGCAACCAGCTTGGACTGGGCCTCGCCAAGCGTCACGTTGGCGTTGTCGAGATCGGCCTGTGCCCTGCTCACGGCATCCGTGGCGTCGCGCACGGCCTGCTCGGCGGCACGGATAGCCTCCGGGGTGGCGCCTACGGCATCGGCCTTGGCTTTATCGAGGGCGTCCTGAGCGTCCTGGGCCGCCTTGATGGCGGACTGGTACGCTTCGTCCTTCTCGGATGCATCCGCCTTGGCGTCTGCGAGACCCGCCTTCGCCTGCTCGAGGTCCTTGCCGGCGGCATCGGCGGCGTCCTTGCCCTCCGCGACCTGACGGGCGTACTCGTCCATCGCCGCTCGGTCGGCTGCCGTGCCGGCGCTGACTGCAGAATCGTAGGATGCCTTGGCCTGGTCGCGGGCGGAAGCCGCCTCGTTGTAGGGGCCGGCGACCTCATTGTAGGATGCCTTGGCGGCGTCCTCCTTCGCCTTCGCCTCGTCGACTGCCTTCTGCAGGTCCGCGATGGTCTGTGCGGCGGATTTCGCGCCGGTACCGGATGCCGCGCCGGCGTGGGGGGCGATCGGGGGCATCACGGCGGGGTGCTGTGTGCCCCCGTCACCGGTCTGGGCGAATGCCGCGAACGGTGAGATGAGGCTCGATCCGGTCATGGCGGCCATGGTCGCCGCGGTGACGGTCAGACGCGCAATCCCCTTCGGAGTGTGAATCTTTTTGTTTGGCAGTGCGGCGAAGTGATCGCCACCGGCAGCGAAATGCTTTCCCTGAGTCATTGCTATTCCATTCTTTTTCCGCGCCCTATCCGACTGGGCATCAGAGCTCTTTCCAATAGAGATAATTATGCGCCTTAACTGGGATTGTTGTATATAGTCCGTTGGCATAAATACAACAATCCATGACTCTTTTTGTCATGGATATCTCGCCGCTACAACAATCCTTTGGTCTACGCTGCAAAGAACTCAGATCAGAGTCTGGTTACTCACAAGAGCAATTTGCGAACCGCATTGACATGGACAGGTCTTACTACGCCTCGATAGAGGTCGGGCGAAGAAATGTCAGTCTTTCTAACCTCTCTAAAATTGCCAATGGATTCAACATATCAATTGCTGCACTTATGACTGGTGTCACTGATAAAAAGGATTAGTCCATCATCAGCGAACGCAGTGAGCGTATCAATCGACGGCGTAGCCGGCGGCAAGGTCACGGCACGTGACCGCGCAGCGAGCTTTGCGAGCGAAGGGGACGGCATCGCCGTCCCTATTTCTTTATAGTATATTTCTCTATTAATTGGTCTCACCAAAATGGGTATAGCACAAGCTTCTGAACAGGCGTTTTTATCAAAAACTCAAAGCAGTCGAATCATCAAAATGGTGATATTTTTTACCCAAAATGAGGAAGCGCTTCACCAAAATGGAACCGACTAACGGCTGTTGAAAACTTTTTATCCCCAAAATGGTGATTTCCTGTTTTCAGTGGAAAACTCGGTAAGTTAAATAATTTACTTACCAGATTTACAAACAAAAGCAGTTCTTAGCCCAAAAACCAGAACAGGTCAGAAGCAAAAATAACTCCTGACCTGCGATTTTCCTGGTGCCCCCGGGCGGATTCGAACCGTCGACACCCGCTTTAGGAGAGCGGTGCTCTATCCCCTGAGCTACGGAGGCATGTTGCACTAGTGTAGCAGATTTACTGCATCGCCATACACCCCATGACCAGACTTCAAAGTTGCGGTGGAATAGTTCCTGCCTAAAGCATCTAAAGCCGCATTTAGGAACTATTCCACCGCAACTTATGAGGGGCTAGTTGCCTTTGTGGAAGAGGTTTTTGATAACGGAGGGGATGCTCTTGGCGCCCTTGGCCGTCACATCGATAAAGTCGGGCGAACGCACAAGCTTATTCTCGTCGACGTACTTGCGGACCGCGCGAAGCGTCTCTTTGTCGTCGCGCGTCGAAAACGTAAAGTGACCGTTGTCCTTGGTGAAGATGGCAAAACGCGTGATCTTCTTGGTGCCGCGCAAAACCTCGGCGGCAATATAGTCGACCTCGTCCCACGGAATTTGAATATAATCCTCGGGATTGCGCTCGTTATAGTACTCAAACGCCTTATTGCCCACCATCACGTTACCGTGGCTGGTAAGCCCCATCAGGCAGGTCGCCGGCGTTGCCAGATCGACCGTGCTGTTCTGAGATTGCGCCATGCGCGCCTCGCCCTCCAAATAAAACAATCGGACCGCATCCAGTGTGCCCACCGGGTGCGGTCCGTTTCAATGGCTCAAAAGCCCTTGCCTAGCAACTCTCGGTCTTAAGCCGAAGCGTGCTTACATGAAGCCGCAGACGCGACCGATGATGCCGACGGCGAAGAGAGCCAGGATGATGACGATCGGGCTGACCTTCTTCTTGAGGAGCTTGCAGACCAGCAGGGTCAGGCACACGGCGGCAAGGCCGGGGATGAGCTGATCGAGGTTGGCCTGAAGCGTGGTGACCTTCACCTGATCAAGGGCGTTAGCACCGATGGAGTTATACATCGTCAGTGCTTCCTTGACACCCTCAGAACCGGAGGGCAGGTTAGCCCAGTCGATAAAGGCGCCAGCAGACTGCGTGACCTTGGAGACGACCGGGGTGAAGGAGATGGACACCCAGCGCTCGACCAGGGCGCCGATGATGAACATACCCAGGATGGAAGCACCCTCGGTGACCTTGCCCATCAGACCGCCGGAGAGGTCCTTGGCGATGGAGGAGCCGACCTTGTAGCCAAACTCCTGCGTGTACCACAGGAAAGCGTAACGGATGATGTTCCACGCGAAGAAGAACAGCAGCGGACCGGCGATGCTGCCGGACAGGGCCATGGAAGCGCCCAGAGCGCCCAGAATCGGGCGAAGGGTGAACCAGAAGGCGGGGTCGCCGACGCCGGCGAGCGGGCCCATCATACCGACCTTGACGCCCTGGATGGCGACGTCGTCGATCGGAGCACCGTTGGCGCGCTCCTCCTCGAGGGCGAGGGTAACGCCAATGACGGGGGCGGAAACATAGGGGTGGGTGTTATAGAACTCCAGGTGGCGCTTAAGAGCGGCAATCTGGTCATCCTTGCTGGTGTAGAGCTTCTTGATCGCAGGGATCATTGCGAAGCACCAGCCGCCGTTCTGCATACGCTCGTAGTTCCACGAGCCCTGAAGGAACTGATGACGGAAGCAAACCTTCTTGCGGTCAGCCTTGGTGAGCTGAATCTTGTTCTCTGCCATATGTATCACTCCCCTCCTACTCGTAATCGTTCAGAATGTCGCCGAGCGGGTCACCGGAGCCACCGCCCATGCCGCCACCCTGCTTGGCCAGATCCTTAAGGCCAAGGTAGATGAGGGCAAGGGAGATGCCGATGAGGCCAAGAGCGATCAGCGTGAGCTGAGGGATGGCAGCAAGGACAAAGCCGAGGATGAAGAACGGCCAGGTCTCCTTGGTGGCCATCATGTTGATGACCATGGCGTAACCGACGGAAGCGACCATGCCGCCGCCGACAGCCATGCCGCCGGACAGCCAGTCGGGCATAGCGTTAAGCGCGTTGGTAACAGCCTCGGCCGGGATGATGCACAGAAGTACTGCCGGAATGGCGATACGAAGGCCCTGCATAAGGATGGCAATGTACTGCCAACGCTCGATGCCGGCGAAGTCGCCCTTCTCGGCGCAACCGTCCATGGCGTGAGCGATAGCGGTAGCCAGGGTACGGCAGATCATGGTCAGGAACAGACCAGCGACCGACAGCGGGACAGCGACGGCGATAGCGGCGGTAACGGCCTTCGACGGATCGGTGGCGCCACCGTTAAGGGCGAGCACCATGATGATCGAAGAGGCGACCGAGGCCAGAGCGGCGTCAGGCGCGACGGCGGCGCCGACGTTAGCCCAGCCAAGGGCCATCATCTGGAGCGAACCGCCCAGGAGGATGCCCTCCTGAAGGTGACCGGTTACGAGACCGATAAGCGTGCATGCCACGAGCGGCTGATGGAACTGGAACTCATCCAGAATGCCTTCCATACCGGCAAGCAACGCGACAATCGCAACAAGCAGAATAGTGATTGCAGACATGTATCGGACCCTCCTTTACTATGCTTGAGCGGCCAGTTCGGCCTTAGCTTTCTTCAACATGGCGTCGAGATCCTCGGAGGAATCCGAAGGAACCTTGCGGACCTCGAACTTGACGCCCTTGGCCTTGAGGGCCTCGAGAGTCTTGACGTCGTCATCGCCCATGGCGACGGCGTTGGTGACGACGACCTTGCCCTTGGAGTGAGCCATGGAACCGATGTTGACTTCCTTGATGTCGACGCCGGCCTCGATGGCCTTGAGCAGATCCTGCGGGTTCTCGAAGAGCAGCATGGCCTTGGTGTCACCAAAGCGCGTGTCCTTGACGACCTCGGCCATCTTCTTGATGGGCACGACGTTGGCATGGACTCCCGGAGGGGCAGCCTGCTCGATCATGGTCTTGCGGAGCTCGTCGTGAGCAACGCCGTCGGAAACCACGATGATACGGTTGGGGTTGATCTGCTTGGTCCACGTGGTGGCCACCTGACCATGAAGCAGACGGGTGTCGATACGGACGTGGGCAATCTTGATGTGCCCGTCGCCGATGACCGTTCCCGGAGGAATGGCGCCTGCAGGAGCAGCGGCGGCCGCAGCCGGCTTCTTCTCCTCGGGCTCCAGAGACTCGGGCTTGACGCGCACGCCAGCCTTAGCCTCAGTCACGAGATGTTTTGCGATCGCATGTGCAGTGTTCTTTGCGTCAAAGCGCTGCGAATATGCCTCGATGAGCATAGGCAGGTTGACACCGGTGACGATAGCCCAGGAATCGTGGCCCTCGATGAGCCCGCTGATCTGGTTGAACGGCGTGCCGCCCCACAGATCAACGAGGAAGAGCACCTGCTCCTGGTCCTCGAAGGAAGCGACTGCTTCCTCGACCTTGGCACGGAAGTCGTCGGGGCCCATGCTCGGCTCGAGCGAGACCACGGCTACAGACGGCTGATCGCCAAAGACCATCGAGCCCGTCTGCTTGATTCCAGCAGCCAAGTCACCGTGGCTAGCAAGAACAATACTTACCATCACATAACCTCCTTTTTGTCTACGTATTTCCTACACGACATGAAAGGAGTATACCTGTTTGGATTGTGGAATTATAGCTAAATCCGCAAAAGGTTGGATTATTTGTTTAAACGTCTAAGTTTGTTACAAGTTGGTTACGTTGCTGGTTTTTCACTCATTACCCGCCAAGGCGCCGCTCATCAAGCCGCGCATTTTACAGATACAAGCAGGCTGTTCATTAATATCGATTTTAGGCAAGCGCGAATGCGCTTGTACTGCCGCTATTTTGTTTAAACAGACATAACTTGACTATTTGTATGACTTATGCTCTAGCGCAAGTAGTCATTGGGGACGTTCTTAAACGACTAGTCGTTGGGGACGTTCTTGATTGACTAGTCGTTTAAGAACGTCCCCAACGACCAAGTTAGGCGATGTGGAGAGGGTTGGCGGCGTCGACGGCGTCGGGGGCCTCAGAAGGGCCGTCGGAGACAGCGTCTGCCGGGTCCTCGTCGGGGGTCTCAATCTGCCTGATCATGACCTCCTGGCCCTGCAGCAGGTATGTTTCGCCACTGCCGCAATGGGGACAGGTCTTGCCGTGCTCGACTGTCGCATAATCGCGGCCGCACGCCTCGCAATGCGTCACAGCCTCGACAGGCTCCACGATAAGCTCCGTGCCCTCGGTGATGGACTTTTTATCTGCCGCCCAGCGCCAAGCGTCGAGCAGCAAGTCGGGAACGACGCCCGAGACCTCGCCCAGCAGCAACGTCACGCTCGAGACGCGACGCACGCCATTGGCACGCGCCACGTTCTCAACATCGCGAATGATGTGATACACAATCCCTAATTCATGCAAGGTAGAAACCTTTCAACAACGGTTAGTGCGATGTCAGCCAAACGTCAGCGAGCGACGCCCCTGCACCGTTCGCTTTCTTGTTAGGTTCTTTTACTTCTTCCCGAATTTGATTTTGATTGCGCGTTTCAAAGCGTACTTACCCAGGCTGGGGAGCTTTTGCTCGTATTTGACCATCGTGGAGCACTCGGGGCGGTCGCGATCCAGATGGATGGCGTCGAACGCGCACTTGGTGGTGCACAGGCCGCAGCCGATGCACTTGTTGGGGTCGACGATCGAGGCACCGCAACCCAGGCAACGGGCGGTCTCGGCGCGCAGCTGCTCTTCGGTAAAGGTCTCGACGTACTCGCTAAAGGGCGCAGCCTTCTCGCGGTCGCGGTTAACATGCGCCACCTCGCGGCTCGCGTTGTCGTAGCTCTCGATCACGACATCGTCGCGGTCGAGCGCGGTGTAGCGACGCTGGTTGCGGCCGATGGTGAGCGTGGAGCCCGGCTGCACAAAGCGATGGATGGAGACGGCGGCCTCGTGACCGGCGGCAATGGCATCGATGGCAAAGCTCGGACCAGTATAGACATCGCCGCCCACAAAGATGTCGGGCTCGGCGGTCTGGTAGGTCTGGGGGTCGGCAAGGGCACCCTGGCCGCGGTCAAGCTCCACCTTGGAGCCAGCCAGCAGGTCGCCCCACACAATGGACTGGCCAATCGACATGACGACACGGTCGGCATCGACACGGCGCAGATCGTTCTCGTCGTACTCGGGCGCAAACCGGCCCTCGTCGTCAAAGACACGCGTGCAGCGCTTGAAGGTGATACCGCACACACGGCCGGTCTCGTCCAGATGGACCTCCTTGGGGCCCCAGCCGCAGCTGATGTGCGCGCCGTCCTCGATGGCCTCGCGACGCTCCTCCTCGCTGGCGGGCATCTGGGCCTCGCTCTCCAGGCAGAACATCTCAACGTGCTCGGAACCCAGACGGCAGGCGTTGCGCGCGACATCGATAGCCACGTTGCCGCCGCCCACCACGATGGTGCGGCCGGGCAGCGCGTCGATCTTGCCGCTGTTGACCTCGCGCAAAAAGTCGACGGCCACGGTCACGTCCTCGGCATCCTCGCCCGGAATGCCGGCAAGGCGGCCGCCCTGGCAGCCAATAGCCACGTAGAAGGCCTTAAAGCCCTGCTCGCGCAGCTCGTCGAGCGTCACATCGCGACCGACCTCCACGCCATAGCGGAACTCGGCGCCCATCAGGCGAATGATCTCGACCTCGGCCTCGATAACGTCCTTCTGCAGCTTAAAGCTGGGAATGCCGTAGGTGAGCATGCCGCCCGGACGCTCGTTCTTCTCGAACACGACAGGCTTATAGCCCTTCTCGGCCGGGTAGAAAGCGCAGGACAGACCGGCCGGGCCGGCACCGATGACGGCGATCTTCTGGTCGAAGCCGCCAGCGCGCGTCGGCGTCACCACGGGCGGGACATAGCGGGTCGCGGCATCAAGATCGCGCTGGGCGATAAACTTCTTGACCTCGTCGATAGCCACGGCTGCATCCACGCGACCACGGGTGCAGGCGTCCTCACAGCGGCGGTTGCACACACGGCCGCAGATAGCGGGCAGCGGGTTCTCGCGCTTAATGAGTGCTAGGGCCTCGTCATAGCGGCCCTGAGCCGCGAGCTTCAAATAGCCCTGAACGGCGACATGCGCGGGGCAGGCCGTCTTGCAGGGAGCGGTGCCGGACTCATGCGTCTCGATGCGGTTGTCGTTGCGGTAGTTGGGCGACCACTTGGTGTGGTCCCACTTGGTGGCATCGGGCAGCTCCTGACGCGGATACTCGGGCACGCGGCCACCGGCCTTTTTGCTGCAGAGCTTCTGGCCCAGCTTAGCGGCACCGGCCGGGCACACCTCAACGCAGCGACCGCAGGCCACGCACTTGTCCTTCTCGACCTTGGCGACATAGGCCGAGCGCGACAGGTTGGGCGTGTTGAACAGCTGCGAGGTGCGCAGGGCGTAGCACACGTTGACGTTGCAGTTGCAGATGGCGAAGATCTTGTTCTCGCCGTCGATGTTGGTGATCTGGTGCACAAAGCCGTTGTCCTCGGCCTGGCGCAAGATGTCGTAGACCTCCTCGCGCGTCACATAGTGGCCGCGGTCGGTCTCGACCACGTAGTCGGCCATATCGCCCACGGCGATGCACCAGTCGGCGGGGTCGTCGGCGCAGCCCTCGCCCATCACGCGACGGCTCGCGCGGCAGCTGCAGGTGCTGGCGGCATACTTACCCTCGTATTTGTCGAGCCAATGCTCGATATGCTCAATAGGCACCGACGTGCTCGCGGCATCGATGGCCTTCTCGACCGGAATGACGTGCATGCCGATACCGGCGCCTCCGGGCGGCACCATCGGCGTGGCCTTGGACAGCGGGCCCTTGGATGCCTGTTCAAAGAACTTAGCGTAGACCGGATGCTCCTCGAGCTGGCCCACGCGCATGTTGAGGAACTCGGCGGAACCCGGCACCAGCATGGGCAGAACCCACTGCTTGGCGCGCTCGGGGTTTTCCCAGTTGTACTCGAGCAGGCCCGTGTAGCTCATATCGTCGAGCATCTTCTCGATATCGGCCTCGGGCATGCCGGTGAGCTTGACCATCTCGGGCAGCGTATAGGGACGGCGCATCTTCATCTTGCAGAGCACTTCGGCCTGCTCGTCAGTCGCGGCCTCGGCAAACGACCAGTACTCGTAGCCCAGCAGCTCGTCGCGATGCAGCAGACGGTTAGTGCAGTGCTCGCATAGTTTGACGATGGCCTCGCGCGGATGCTCCGGCAGCGGCGGTACAAACTCCGCGCCGATATCGGGCTCGGTATAGCTAATCCCCGGTCCGTTGAGAATCATAGTCGTCCCTTCTCTTGCCGCAGCCTGGCAGGCGCGCAGCGCCCCTCTTTTTACGGGCTCGACATGCCCCCACGCCGTTCACCCGTTATTGTTGACATTGTGTCAAAAACAGTATTGACGAACCGTCAACAATATTCAAGACTGTTAGGCGAACGGTCAGGCTCAAACGGATGAAAGGCGGCAAGCACATGAGCAGTAACGTAGCGAACACCTCTGTGGCCGACGCCGTCCCCGCGCCCGACGGCACGGCAAAGCGCTTGACGGGCGACGAACGCCGTCGCGAGATCCTCGCCGCCGTGCGCACCGTGAGTTCCGAGCTGGGCGTGTCCCACCTATCGGTATCGGCCGTGACCAAGCGAGCCGGCTGTACGCGCTCGCTCTTCTACCACTACTTTGCCGATATGGACGCCGCCGTCACCGCTGTTATGGACGAGGCGATCGACGGCTTTATCTCCGAGCTCGAGCAGTGGAATGCCAACCGCACCGTCGGCGATATCGAGGGCGCGCTCGACACTGTCGCGCCGCTCTTTAAGCGTCTGGTCGCCAGCGGCCACGAACTGCCGCACACTCTGACCTCCAACAGCGGCGCACTCTACGGCGGCTTTCTGCACAACGTGGTTCAGCGCGTGGCGCAGTATATCTGCGACACCACCGTGGTGGACTTTGTCGCCCATCATGAGCTACGCATCGACCATGTCTACGAGACGTTCTACACCCTCATCATGGGTCTTTTGATGTATATCCGTACGCACCCCGATGTGCCCGACGAGACGGTCAAGGAAATCATCGCATCGACGCTCCACATCGAGGGCTACACCGCCAAGTATCCGGAGCGCAAGCCCCAGAACTGACGACATTTGGCCAAACTGCCCGCGATCAGAAGAGGGGCCGCGGGCGTGTGAAAGGAGAGCAGCATGCTGTTCGATGTTTGGGGTAGCGATACCCTTATCCACTGGGCCGGCTGGGCCATGGTCTTTATTGGCCTGATCGTGCTCAACGAGGTCGGCCGCCGCACCAAACTGGGCGCGGCAATCATCTTTGGCGTGGCTCCGCTGGCCATGACCATCTACTGCGTCGCCATCGCCGTCGGCGTTTCGCAGGGCGCCGAGTGGGCGCTCACCAACCCCACCCATGTGTACCAGAACAGCTGGTTCCACTACGCCAAGGTGTACGCGGCGCTGGCCGGTTGCTGGGGCTTCATTGCCATTAAGTACCAGTGGGGCAAGATCGGCAAGGCGCATTGGTTCCGCGCGTGGCCGTTTGTGATCGTCGCCATCAACATCATGATCGCCGTCGTGTCCGACTTCGAGAGCGCCTATCACTTCTTTGTCCTGGGCCAGTCCACCTGGGTCACCTCCGAAGGTGCTACGCAGCTGGCCGGCTGGAACAACGTGTTCAACGGCATCGCCGGTCTCATCAACATCTTCTGCATGACCGGTTGGTGGAGCGTCTACGCCTCCGAGGACAAGACCGATATGCTGTGGCCCGACATGACCTGGGTCTACATCATCGCCTACGATATCTGGAACTTCTGCTACACCTACAACTGCCTGCCCACCCACTCCTGGTTCTGCGGCTTTGCGCTGCTGCTGGCGCCCACCGTCGCCGCCTTTATCTGGAACAAGGGCGGCTGGATTCAGAACCGCGCCTTTACGCTGGCCATTTGGTGCATGTTTGCCCAGGTGTTCCCCTACTTCCAGGAGGAGTCCATCTTTGTGACGCACTCCACGCTCGACCCCGGCGCCGCCACCGCGGTCTCGATTGCCGCACTGATCGCCAACGTCGCCGCAATCATCTACATCGCCTACCGTGCCAAGAAGCTCGGCCGCAACCCCTACAAGCAGGATGTCTTTGAGGGCACCAGCGATTGGGAGAAGGCCACCGCTCGCCGCGCCAAGGTTGATTACGCGCACGCTGAGTAACGCGCTGGTCGCTGTTGGCACTTGGACATAGGCCCGCCCGCCAGGCTTTTCAATCCAATGTCTCGCAGAGCCCCCGGAAAGCGTTTCGCTCGCTTTCCGGGGGCTTTTTTCATCCCGCTTGCATTCAAAAACACGCGCATATATAAAATCGGATTTCAAATCCTGCGGCGGCCCTATAGGGTCCCGTTTTTGGGTACAGTGTTGTCCCGATATTGAGCTTGGGGGATATATGAAAGATGAAACGATGGGCCAAGAGGATGCGGCCCAAGATGCAGAAGCGTGTGCCGAGGCCCTGGAGAGCCTAGACCGGATTGCGCTAGACGAGCTCTCGTTTAGCGATTCGGCCGTCGACGCACAGGACGAGGCGCACGAAGACACCGAGGACGAAGTCAGCGACGCCAAAGACGCTCCTGACGAAGCCGAAGCCGAAGCCGAAGAGGACGATAGCAGGGCCGACGACCAGCCCGAATCCGACACGAGCGAAGAAACCATCCTGCTCGACAACTTGCCGGCCGAAGATTCGCTGACCCGCGAGCTCCCTGGCCTGGGCTCCGCGCCTGCCGTGGACGAGACCATCGCCATGGGCGATATCCCCCTACCGTCTGTTCCTTCGGCACATGAGGCCGAGGCCCGTCACCGCAAGATATCGCCCAAGCGCCGCAACCTGATGGTTGCCGGCGTTGTGGCCGTCGCGCTCGTCGCCGGCGGCGCAGGCTATGCTGCCTGGAACGGATATCAGCAAGAGCGGGCTGCCGCTGTCGCCGCCAGTGCGCACACGATGATGTCGGTGCAGATTGGCGTGCATGCCGCAGGGCTCGACTGCTCAACTGGTTCCAAGATTCCCGTGCAGGTGAGCGGCCAGGATTCCGACGGTTCTTCCGTGAGCGAAACGCTCTACGTTGACGAACACGGTCGCGGCATTAAGCTGCTGCCCGGCGACTATACGCTCTCCATCGCTGGGTCCCCCATCGCAGCCGACGGTACCATTTACACCGTGCCGACCACCAAGGCGCAGGTCACCATTAAGAGCGATGGGCAGGATTTGAGCGCCCAGGCCACCTTTAAGCTCAAGGTGCCTTCGGCCGACACAGTGACTGACGACCAGATCGATGCCGCCGCCAAGTATGCCGAGGAAGGCGGGGTGAACTCCGCCGCGGTCGCAAAGGTGCTCCAGCAGGCGGCAACCGCGCGCCGTGACGCCGCCGTCAACGCCGTGAGCTCCCGCGAGGCACAGGCGGCCCGCGACGCCGATGCTCGACATAAGGCAACGGACCTGTATCAGCTCGATATTCCGGTTGAGTGGTACGGCAAGGTCGCAACCTGGCAAAACGGCAGCACGCTGTGCATTTATCTGGACGATGACGCCAATACGCCAATCGTGACGCTTGTCGCAGTGCGCGACGGCGAGACCTTTACGCCCGATGACGGCGATACAGTTTTGGGCACGGTCAGCCTGGGCAACGGCTACACCGTCTATGCGAGCGGTCCTGTCTATCCGTATGTGATCCCGCAAACCATCAACGGGCGTACGCAGGACCCTGTGTCGACCTACCCCATGGATACGGCGATTGAGCTTGTCGAGCTCACGACCGGCAACCGCTACACCTATAGTCAGATCAAGAACGTGCTGGTCGGCAAAGACGGCAAGGCCGACGCTGCCACCAAGCTCGAATGCGACTACCTCGCCCAGATTCTGATGCCGAGCATCAAAGCCCAGGACTAGCCGGGCGCATCATGGTGCTCCCCAACCGTGATGAAGGGACCAGGAGGTCCTGGCCCCACGATCCGTAGATGATTAGGCAAGGAGCCACTTCCATGCGGGCACAACGTGTACCACACCGTGTTCGCATGGAATATCGGCCTGCTCATCCATGGTAACGATTGCCGACTCGCCAAGATCGAACTGGGCCATCGAGGCATCAAGCGCGGCAATTTCGCGCTCGCGCGTTTTCTCACTTGCAATATCCACACTCACCTGAATCAGGCTATAAGCCCGCATGAGAAGTGCGTCCCCAGCCACAAAGTCCACCTCATGGCTTTTGCTCTTCTCTTTGATCAGCAGGCGGCAGACCGAGCCGGTCCTCACCGCGGGAGTCCTTCTTCTTAGCGCATTGAACACTGCGGTCTCGAGCCTCTGGCCCTGGTCCAATGCCGATGCGGGAGAGAATGCTCCAAACATCGCAGGGTCGACAGCGTAGACCTTAGACGCAGACCGCATGTTATTTGCCAGTGAACGCGTGAACTCCGGCACGGAGAACAGCAGGTAGGCGTCCTCATAATACTCAAGTAAATCGCTGAGCGAATTACGACTGACGGGTATCTGTCTGCTCTTGAACTCGTTGTACACTTTGTTCACTGACAGCTCTCGTCCCGAAGATGCCATACACCGCGTTAGGAACAGCGATGCCAGGCGAGGGTTCTTGACGTCGTAACGTTCAACGACGTCCATGGCAACCGTTCGCGAAGCATATTCCTGTAGCAGCTGAATCGCGTCTGCGGGCGTCTGCTCAAGCGTCGCGATGAATCCCCCTCGTTCAAGATATCCGATCAGATGATGTCGAAGCAGCGCTGCATCGCTTGGGGAAAAGGTCGCATCTGGCTCGAAAACGCTCCCCGTCTTATACCGAACGTATTCCGAAAAACTCAACGGAAAAAGCTCCCGTATAAGAGAACGACCCCTGAACTCGCTCTTAAGCTCTGAGGACAGCATCTTAGAAGAAGATCCCGTCACATAGACGGTCGCTTTCTCCGTATCGACTACACGCCGCAGAAACGCACCCCATTCGGGAATTTCCTGGATCTCGTCAAAGAAAATGTAAGCGCCCTCGGTTCGAGCAGCAGGATACAGCGCATAGAACGTGTCGAGCACGTCCGCCAGCAGCGATGACTCATACGGGCGCAAGCGCTCGTCCTCAAAATTAAAGTAAAGCATCCGGTCAAGCTCGATGCCCCGGCCCTGAAGCCGCTGCATCTCCTGATACAGGCGATACGTCTTTCCACAACGGCGGGCCCCCACAACCACATTTACGATGTTGTCGCGCTTTGGCTCCTGTGGGTTTCCCAGATCAAGGTCTCGCTCAAAGACCTGCGGAACCCCCTGCTGTTCAAAGTCCTTTATTTTCTGGGCGATCAAGTCGTTGAATGCCATGATTCTCCAATCTTGCTCTCTAGCTAATCAAAATTATACTGATTCTTGATTAATTAGAGAGCAAGATTGTGTGTAGCTTGATTAACACTTAAGCAAGTTTTATCACCGTTATTGCTCCGAAGGATATCGAGTGGCTAAGAGGACAACCGAGCTCGAATGCGACTCCCCGAGCAGTCAATTTGGGACGGGGCTTTTATGACTACCCCCCTGTAGAAAAATCCCCAACGCAGTTGCGGTGAAATAGGGACTGTTTTTGCTGGTCAAACCGCAAAACAGTCCCTATTTCACCGCAACTTATTGGTGGCCTTTTGGGTGGCACTCAGCGCCACGGGTCGGCTTCGAACATCGGCTCGCGCTCGGGGCGGCGATCGCTGTAGGGATCGTAGCCGTCGTCGTCCTCGTTCTCGGCACGGATGTAGGGGTCGCGCGGCTTGGGTGCCGGCTTGGGCGCAGGCTTGGGTGCGGCGGGTGCGGCATCGGTCGCCGGTGCGTTCGTCTTGTTCTCGTCTTTCATCTGCATAGCTCCTTGCCATGTGCTCACGTTCAACACCATCGATTGTCGCACGAAAAAGGGCGGCGGACCAATTGGATCCGCCGCCCTTGGCGTTTAGAGACGGCTGGTAGATTTTAGGGCATGTCCCAAAAATCTACTCGGCGTCGGGGACCTCGTAGGTGGCCGCCGGCGTGTTGTCGCACACGACGATAAAGCCGCCGTCCTTGTCGACATCGACCGTCACCTGATCGCCCTCGCGCACCGTGCCGTCGATGATGGCGGCGGCGATGGCATCCACGACCTCGCGCTGAACCAAGCGCTTGAGCGGACGGGCGCCAAAGACCGGGTCCAGGCCGCCCACGGCGAGCATCTGCTTGGCCGCCGGGGTGATGGCAAGCGTCATGCGCTCCTTGGCCAGACGCGCGCGGACGTCGGCGAGCTGGATGTCGACGATCTTCTCGATTTGCGCCATGCCGAGCGGATGGAACACCACGATATCGTCGATACGGTTGAGGAACTCGGGGCGGAAGGTCTGAGCCATGGCCGCGTCGACCTGATGGCGCATCTCCTCCTCGTCCTTGCCGGACAGATCGGCGATGGCTTTGGAGCCCACGTTGGACGTCATGATGATAATCGTGTTCTTGAAGGACACCTGGCGACCCTGACCATCGGTCAGACGGCCGTCATCAAGCACCTGCAACAGCACGTTAAAGACATCCGGATGAGCCTTCTCCATCTCGTCGAGCAAGATCACGGAGTACGGACGACGGCGCACGGCCTCGGTGAGCTGGCCGCCCTCGTCGTAACCCACGTATCCCGGGGGCGCACCGATCAGACGCTGGACGCTGAACTTCTCCATGTACTCGGACATGTCGATACGCACGAGTGCGCGCTCGTCGTCGAACAGGCACTCGGCAAGCGCCTTGGCGAGCTCGGTCTTGCCCACGCCGGTGGGGCCCAGGAAGAAGAAGCTGCCGATGGGCTTGTCCGGATCGGAGAGACCCGCACGGCTGCGGCGCACGGCCGCGGCCACGGCGGAGACGGCCTCGTCCTGGCCGATGACGCGCTTATGCAGCTCACCCTCCAAGCCCTTCAGCTTGTCGAGCTCGCCCTGCATCATCTTGGACACGGGCACGCCGGTCCAGGCACTCACGACCTCGGCGATCTCGTCGGAGGTCACCTGTTCGTTGAGGCCCTCGCCGTCCTGCTGCTTTTGCGCCTCGAGCGCAGCCTCGGAATCCTGAATCTGCTGCTGCAGACCCGGAATCACGGAGTAGCGCAGCTCGGACGCACGGCCCAGGTCGCCGTTGCGCGTCGCGCGCTCCTCTTCGCTCTTGGCCTCATCGAGCTGTCCCTTGAGCTCCTGCACGTGGTCGATGGCGTTCTTCTGGTTGAGCCAGCCGGCCTTTTGCACGTTGAGCTTTTCCTGGACCTCGGCGATCTCCTGGCGCAGGGCCTCCAGACGCTCCTTGGAGGCGTCATCGGTCTCCTTCATGAGCGCCTGCTCCTCGATCTGCAGCTGGGTGAGCTGACGCGTGGTGGCGTCGATCTCGACCGGCATGCTGTCGAGCTCCATGCGCAGGCGGCTTGCGGCCTCATCGACCAAGTCGATGGCCTTGTCGGGCAGGAAACGGTCGGCGATGTAGCGATCGGAGAGGTCGGCAGCCGCCACGAGTGCGCTATCGGTGATATGCACGCCGTGGAAGATCTCGTACTTCTCCTTGAGACCACGCAGGATCGAGATGGTGTCCTCGACGGTAGGCTCGGTCACCATAACGGTCTGGAAACGACGGGCGAGCGCCGCGTCCTTCTCGATGTACTTGCGATATTCGTCGAGCGTGGTCGCGCCGATCGCGTGCAGATCGCCACGAGCAAGCGCCGGCTTGAGGATGTTGCCGGCGTCCATGGAGCCCTCAGTGGCACCCGCGCCCACGATGGTGTGGAGCTCATCGATGAACAGGATGACCTTGCCTTCGGACTTCTGTACTTCCTTGAGCACGGCCTTTAAGCGGTCCTCAAACTCGCCGCGGTACTTGGCGCCGGCGACCAGCGCGCTCATGTCGAGCTCGATGAGGTCGCGGTCGCGCAGGGTGCTCGGCACGTCGCCGGCCACGATACGCTGGGCGATGCCCTCGACGATGGCCGTCTTGCCGACGCCCGGCTCACCGATGAGCACGGGGTTGTTCTTGGTGCGACGGGACAGGACCTGGATGGTGCGGCGAATCTCATCGGTACGGCCGATGACCGGGTCGAGCTTGCCGGCACGGGCCAGATCGCAGATATTGCGGCCGTACTGCTCCAGTGCCTCAAACTGCGTCTTGTCCTCGGCAGACGTCACGCGGTCATCGCCTCGCAGCTCCTCGTAGACTTGCTCGATGCGCTCCTTGGTCACGCCGGCGTCGCGCAGAACGCGGCCGGCCTCGCCCTTGTCCTCGGCAAGCGCCATCAGCAGATGCTCGGTCACCACAAAGCTGTCGCCCATCTTGGTGGCCTTCTTCTCGGCCTTTTCGATGACGCGGACGAGCTCGTTGGACAGGCCCATCTGCTGACCCTCGCCCGAAACCTTGGGCGCGTGGTCGATGGCATCTTGTGTGGAGCGCGCGAGCTGGGCCGGGTCGGCACCGATGCGCTCGATGATCACGGAGATATTGCGCTCGCCGGCACCAAGCAGGGCGGACAGCAGGTGAATCGGCTCCACCGCGCCGGCCTGCGCGTCGGCAGCCGTGCTCATGGCGGTCTGCAACGCCTCGCGCGACGTCATTGCTAGCTTATCGATTCTCATGGAATCACCTCTCTTGGGGCAGCCGCCCTACGGGGCGGCTTCACGTTGTTCGAGAAGTATTGTTGCCAGCTTTGTACGATCTTATACACAAATCTAAGTCTCTATATATAAGATTTTCTGAGTGTTCCCACGGCATGCAAACCACCACAAAGGGGACAGGCACCTTTGTGGTGGTTGCAGCCTCTATTTACTTGCCGAGCCCGTGCTTCCCGATTCGGCGTTCCAGGGCATCTCGTCCTCGAACAGCCATGTACGGGCAGACCCACTATCGCGTGCAGTCTGCGGGTCGGGCAAGCAGGTCTGTTCATAGGCATCCTGAATGCACTGACCCATAAAATCGTTGAGCTCGGCCTGGTTGCCCTCCATGACATAGGCGGCATCGCCGTCCAAGATGTAGATGCCCGGCCCCTCATTGCCCTCGTAGCCAGGATCGTACGAAACATCACATAACTTGGCGCCATTCGCGGTATCCAACTCGATGGACGAGTGGCATCCGCCAACCATGTCGTTCGCTTTTGCCCGATAGGACGCATATCCGTACCAGCGCTTAAAGGTTTTGCCCCTGAGCAGCTCGGACGCCCTGTCGATCAGACTAGAATCCGTGGTATAGCGCATAGCCCCAAGCTGAATACGTGGATAATTACTAATGCCCAGCGCAGCCGGTTGCTCATCAAAATCAACGGTAATGGCCTCAGGCTTGTCGTCGCCGGTCAGAAGTTCGACAGATTGAGTCACAGGCTTGACCACCGGCTCCGTCACCGCAGCAGGCAGAAACGCCATGCCGACAGCACCCATGCCAACCACGGTGATCGCAAGCGCCAAAACAATCAATCCAATACGGGCAGGACTTCTCACAGCAAAGCACCTCACAATACAAGCCTTCGCCACCTGCACTAATGATATCGCCAGCCAGCACTATTACCAAAAGAAACCATCCGCTCCCCACCACCACAAAGGGGACAGGCACCTTTGTGGTGGTTTTCGACGCTAACGGTCGACCATCTCGCGCCATGAGATTAAACTTGAATTGTTCTCCGAACATATCCATTTCTGCCTATCCTCAACAGATCTTTGTCTCGAGGAGCGCATATGAAGCCGTCTCATTCCACCGGTCGCAACGTCATCGCCATTCTCGCCATACCCATCGTGATGCTCTTCCTTATCGTCATCACGCCCTTTTCTTTTGGTATCGCCTCGCCCTTCGATCTTTGCGGGATGATCGACGCCGGCTCGCGTGCCACCTCGCTCTCCTTTGTCTGCCGTGGCGTGTTCTACGAATATGCAATTCCCACCGGAAGTTGGCAGTCCAAGTTACCGTTGCTCGGCAAGGTCGACGGATGCTCCCCCTATTTCTGCCTTGAACCTCAGGCGCTAAACTATCTGATCGACGACCAGCCACTCGACTCCATCACCCTCGCCTACGACTACGCACCAAACACCGATGAGCGCCACATGAACCAAGTCCTCGACAAGCTGCTTGGACAGTGCGGGCTCACCGCGGAAGCCGGTCGAACCATCTATAGCAACCGGAAATTAAAGCGAACAGAACTCCGCCGTGTCGGAAAAATCAAAGGGCGAAACGGGGCCGCCTACTGGGATGCCTGGGCAACACGCGACAAGGGCGAATTCGGACACAGCACCTATATGGTCACTGTCTACACCAAAGACGGAATTAAGGACAATGTTGACGATTTCGCGTCATCCAAACTCGGCATCCCCAAAACAACCAAACCCGCCAGCCCGGATGAAATTCTGTAGAGACGCTCATTAGAATGTCGTTCAACGAGCACGGCAGCATCGAGCTCGCCCCCACCACCACCACGAAAGGGACAGGCCCCTTTGTAGTGGTTTTCGACTCTGGCACTCCACTGTCTCGATCTGTAACATCTAGCGGCCCTTTTCGATCCTAGATGTTACAGATTGAGATGAAATGATCGGCGGCGATCGTTTGTCTCAATCTGTAACAACCGCTCGTCAAATAGGGGCCCAGATGCTACAGATCGAGACAAACCGAGAATCACCACAAAGGTGCCTGTCCCCTCTGTGGTGATTTCTACAAAAAGAAGCCGCCCCATTAAGAGAGGCGGCATCAAGCAAGTCTATTTATTAGCGTCCCTCAAGACCCAACGAGAACGCAGAAATGTAGCCCGGGGCTTACCCTTTCCCGAACGCGACCCTCGCGAAGCGCGTGAGCGGGCGGGAAAGGGTAAGCCCCGGGCGGACAATTAAGTGCGCTACTCGGCAGCGGCCTTGAACTTGTTGTAGTTGATCAGGCAGCCGGCCTTGACGATGGCACGCTCCTCTGCCGTCATATCGGCAATGTAGAGCTCAATCTGCTCGACCGCACCATCGGCACGTACCACGTAGGCGGCGATGTCCTTCAGGTCGCCATCGAGCGCGACGCGGATACCCGGCACAAAGACGTAGTCGCCCACCTCAAAGTTGGGCTCGGCCTCCATCTGGAAGGGCACCATGCCCCAGTTCATCACGTTGGAGCGATAGCGCTTGGTGGCGTACTCGTGGACGATGTTGGCCAGGCCGCCAATTACGCGCTGGCAGCTCGCGGCCTGCTCGCGGGCAGAACCGTCACCGGGCTTCTTGGCATAGAGCATGGAGCCGTACTCGGTCGCCTTGGCATCTGCCGCGACGCCCGCGCCGGCCAGCGCCTCAAACACACCAGCAAGCTCGGCATCGAGTGCCGCTAGGTCGCCTGCAGCCTCGCCGGCAGCGCGGCGCTTCTCCACCGCGTCGACCTCCTTGGAACGACCCACGTAGGCCGGATCGCGGCGGCTGAGCGTAAACTCGGCCAGGCCCAGCGGGTTGGAGCGGAAGGAGCTCGTCTCGCCCGAGGGAATGAGCTCGTCGGTCGTGGTGACCGGGTCCATGATCTTGGAGCACACCTTGAGCAGGATATCGTCGCCGAGAGGCTCCATCGCGGGCCACGGCTTGATATTGGGACCCTCGACCAGCTCGTCGGCAGGCTCCGCCTTGCCAAAGCCCCAGTACACACGCTTTTTGTACGGCGCGTCGTCAAAGGTGTACTCGCAGGCCTCGTCCCAAGTCTCCTCGGGCAGGTCGGTCGCCGGCGTCAGGACGCCGCCGTTGGCAGCCGTCGCCGCAATGGAGCGAGCGTCCATCAGGGCCACGGCGCTCAGCTGGCCATTGCCCGGCTTGGAACCCTCGCGGTTGGGGAAGTTGCGCGTGGTGTGGCGGATGGACAGACCGTTGTTGGCAGGCGTGTCGCCGGCGCCGAAGCACGGGCCGCAGAATGCTGTGCGCACAATCGCGCCGGCCTCCATGAGGTCGTAGATGTAGCCGCGGCGTGTAAGCTCGAGCGCCACAGGCTGGCTCGTGGGATAGACCGACAGCGAGAACTCGCCGCAGCCGGTGTTGGCGCCCTTGAGCACGCGGGCAGCCTGGACCACGGAGTCGTAGTTGCCGCCCGAGCAGCCGGCGATAACGCCCTGCTGCACGTGCAGCTTGCCGTCGACGATCTTGTCGAGCAGGCTAAAGTGCGTCTTGCCCTCACCGATCTTGGCGGCCTCAAGCTCCACCTCGTGAAGGATGTCCTCGAGGTTCTCGTTGAGCTCGTCGATCTCAAAGCCGTTGGAAGGATGGAACGGCAGCGCGATCATGGGCTTGATGCTCGACAGATCGACCTCGACGCAACCGTCGTAGTAGGCGACATCGGCGGGCTTGAGCTCGCGGTAGTCGTCGCCGCGGCCGTGCATGGTCAAAAACGCGCGCGTGTCGTCGACGGTGGCCCAGATGCTCGACAGACAGGTGGTCTCGGTGGTCATGACATCGACGCCGTTGCGGTAGTCGGTCGTCATGCTCGCGATGCCGGGGCCCACAAACTCCATGACCTTGTTCTTGACGTAGCCCTTGGCAAAGACCGCCTTGATGATGGCGAGCGCCACATCGTGCGGACCGACGCCGGGGCGCGGGGCGCCCGTGAGGTAGATGGCGACAACGCCGGGATAGGCAACATCGTAGGTGTCACGCAGCAGCTGCTTTGCCAGCTCGCCGCCGCCCTCGCCCACGGCCATGGTGCCCAGGGCGCCGTAGCGGGTGTGCGAGTCGGAGCCCAAGATCATCTTGCCGCAACCGGCGAAGTTCTCACGCATAAAGGAGTGGATGACGGCGATGTGCGGCGGGACGAAGATACCGCCGTACTTCTTGGCAGCCGAGAGACCGAAGACGTGGTCGTCCTCGTTGATGGTGCCGCCCACGGCGCACAGCGAGTTATGGCAGTTGGTGAGCACGTAGGGCAGCGGGAACTGCTCCATGCCCGAGGCGCGCGCCGTCTGGATGATGCCGACAAAGGTGATGTCGTGGCTCGCCATGGCATCGAAGCGAATCTTGAGCGCCTCGGGGTTGCCGGACGTATTGTGTGCCTGGAGGATCGAATACGCGATGGTGCCACGCTTGGCGTCCTCGGGCGTCTGCGTAATACCGCGCTCGGCAGCCTCGGCCGCAGGCACAATCTCGCTGCCGCCGCGCAGGTAGATGCCGTCCTCGTACAGCTTAACCATACTGTCTCCCACTCTGCCCGAAAGGCTCGGGCGCATAGCATACATTCGTTCAATATCGTGCCATAGAACGGTTGCGAGTGGGTTACGAATCTGCACGTTCACTTTATCTCAGTAAAGTAAAGGACAAGCCCAACGAGGGCTGGCAGATTTAGTGCAAGGTAGTCATTGGGGACGTTCTTAAACGACTAGTCAAACAAGAACGTCCCCAATGACTACCCATAACAACGCCGATGTTTAGGCGCGGACAGCGAAAGCCCGCCAGAGCGAGCAAGGTGCCTTGAAACAAGGCGGCATTGACCTTCTGGTCATGCCGCCGAAGTTGAAAGGCAGATTGCCGCTCTGGCGGGCTTGCAGCGTCGAGCCGTTACGCGGTTTGGTAAAACCGCGTAACCTAGAGATCCCCGCCGGCGCCCAAAAGCTTGCGCATGACTTGCTCGGGGTTAACCGAGCCATCGCGCGGGGCCAGGGCGGTAATCTTCTTCTGCATCTTGTACTCATGTAGCTCTTCCTCGAGCTGGCGCACGCGAGCGCGGAGCTTCTCGTTCTCGCGCTCGCGCTCCTCAGCACGCTCCTTCATATCGAGGATGCGCACCACGCCGGCGAGGTTGATGCCCTCGTCGGTCAGCTGGTTGATGAGTTCCAAGCGCTCGATATCGGCACGCGAATACAGACGCGTGTTGCCACCCGAGCGCTGGGGATTCACCAGGCCCTTGGACTCGTAGACGCGCAGAGTCTGCGGGTGCATGCCGGTCAACTCGGCCGCCACGCTGATCATATACAGCGGTTTGTTCCTATTGTCCTCGGCCATGCTACCTGACCCCTTTCCGTCTCGTTATCGTCCATCATAAGCCCGCGGGCGCGGGCGCGCGCCACGACCGCCCTAGAACGTCGCCTTGTAACGGTTGACCTTCTCGCGATAATCGCGCGTGTCAGCCTCGCGCAGCTTGGTCATGGCATCGCGCTCATCGTCGGACAGGTTCGCGGGAACCTGCACCTTAATCTCGACGAGCAGCGCACCCGTGCGGCCGCGATGCTTAACGTCGGGTGCACCCATCTCCTTAAAGCGGAACTTCTTGCCCGTCTGGGTGCCAGCGGGCACCTTCAGACGAACCGTCGCGCCGCCGGGCGTGGGCACATCCACCGTGCAGCCAAGCGCCGCCTCGTAGACCGAGATCGGCACCTCCATGGTCACATCGGCACCCTTGCGCTTAAACAGCGGATGCTCCTCCACATGCGTGGTCACGACCAGGTCGCCGCGCTCACCTCCGGCAACGCCGTACTCGCCACGGCGCTTGTAACGCAGCTTGCCGCCATCGACCGCACCCGCGGGCACCGAGACCGTGATGGTCTGTTGCTCGCCCGTCGAGGGGATGCGATAGGTGACCTTGTGCGTCACGCCGCGAAACGCGTCCTCGGCCGTTACGTCGACAGTCAACGACAGGTCGCCGCCCTTGCGCGCGCGGTTGCGGCCCGCGCCCGCACCGGCATTACCCGCGGTCCCGGCAAAACCCGAGCCCCAATCGCTGCCCCAGGCGCCGTTACCGCTAAAGATGCTGTCGAAGATGTCGCCCCAGCCGCTCGCACCGGCACCGGCGCCGTAGCCACCGCTATACGCGCCGCCCGCGCCCGGCATGCCGCCGAACATGAGCATCTGGTCGTATTCTTTGCGCTTCTTCTCGTCCGAAAGCGTCTCGTAGGCCTCGCTAATCTCCTTAAACTTGGCCTCGTCGCCGCCGGCATCGGGGTGATATTTTTGCGCGAGCTTGCGAAACGCGCTCTTGATCTCTTTGTCGGAGGCGCTCTTGGATACGCCCAGGATGTCATAGAAGGTTTTGCCTGCAGCCATCGTAGCTCCTCTCCTGTTTCATCCGCCGCCCAGCGGACGACGGCTCATGCTTTCATATGGCACTAGGCCAGAAAGGGCCCCGGGTGTTGCCCCGGGGCCCTTCTCAATTACTCCTCGGTGCTCTCGGCCGTATCGGCCGCGGCATCCTCGGGCGCCGCTTCGGGCTCCGGTGCGGGGCGCTTCTCGCCACCGTAGGTCACCGTCACCATCGCGGAGCGCAGGATGCGGTCCGCCATGCGGTAGCCCTTCTGGTACACGTCGTTGACGGTCTCGTCGTACTGCGATGCGTCCTCGACACGCCCCACGGCCTGGTGCTCGAGCGGGTCGAACGCCTCGCCCTTGGGGTCGATGGGCTCAACGCCCTCGTGCGCAAACACATCGAGCAGCTTGGCATGCACCGCGTCAACGCCATCGACGAACTGCTTAAAGTCGTCGGAAAGCTCCTGGCTACGGGCATGGTCGATCGCACGCTCGATATCGTCAACCACCGGCAGCAGCGCAGTGACGAGCTTCTCGGTCGCGCGCTCGCGCTCGGCGATGCGCTCGTTGGCGGTGCGGCGACGGAAGTTCTCCCAGTCGGCCTGTAGACGGGCGGTGCGCTCGGTGGCGTCCTTTGCCTTGTCCTCGGCGGCCTTCTGAGCCTCCGCCGCAGCATCGAGTTCGTTGCGCACGTCGGCAAGCTCCTTTTGGGCCTGCTCGAACTTGAGCTTAAAGTCGTTGTCGGCGGCTTCCTCACCGGCGCGGATAGCAGCTTCCACCATCTCGTCCTCGGTCATCGTCGCCTCCTTGTTGGAATCCTCTACCTGGTTCTCGGCAGCCTCGGCGGCCTCGGCCTCGTTGGCCTCGGTATCGTCGACGGCCTCTACGGGAATCTTCACGTCCTTCTCCTCAGAGTCAACGGAGGCGGCGCCAGCGCCAGCGGCAGCCGTCTCCGTGCGAGCTTTACGGGCGGACATGATTACTTGTCCTCGTCGTCCACAACCTCGTAGTCGGCGTCGACAACGTCATCGTCGGCAGACTGGGCACCGGCGGCGCCGTCGGTCTGCTGCTGAGCGTCGGCGTAGACAACCTGAGCCAGCTCGTAGGCCACGGACTGCAGGGACTCGCCAGCGGCCTTGATGGCCTCGACGTCAGAGCCCTCGAGCGCCTTCTTGGCGTCGGCGATAGCGGCCTCGGCCTTGGACTTCACGTCGGCGGAAACCTTGTCGCCCAGCTCGTTGAGGGTCTGCTCAGTGGAGTAGCACAGGCTGTCGGTCTGATTGCGGACCTCGACCTCTTCCTTCTGCTTCTTGTCCTCCTCGGCATGAGCCTCGGCGTCCTTGACCATACGATCGACTTCGTCATCGGACAGAGCGGTGGAGCCGGAGATAGTGATCTGCTGCTCCTTGCCGGTGCCCTTGTCCTTAGCGGAGACCTTGACGATGCCGTTTGCGTCGATGTCGAAGGTGACCTCGATCTGCGGCACGCCGCGGCGGGCAGCCGGGATACCGGTCAGCTGGAACTTACCGAGCGACTTGTTGTCGCGGGCAAGCTCGCGCTCGCCCTGGAGCACGTTGATCTCGACGCTGGTCTGGTTGTCGGCTGCGGTGGAGTAGACCTCTGTCTTGGAGGTCGGGATCGTGGTGTTGCGGTCGATCATCTTGGTCATGATGCCGCCCATGGTCTCAACGCCCAGCGACAGCGGGGTGACGTCGAGCAGCAGGATGCCCTCGACGTCACCGGTGAGCACGCCGCCCTGGACGGCAGCACCGTCGGCAACGACCTCGTCGGGGTTCACGGACATGTTGGGCTGCTTGCCGGTCATGGTCTTGACCAGATCCTGGACAGCGGGCATACGGGTGGAGCCGCCGACGAGGATGACCTCGGTCAGATCGGAGAGCTTGAGCTTAGCGTCGCGCAGGGCGTTGGTGACAGGCTGCTTGCAGCGCTCGAGCAGGTCGCGGGTGATCTTCTCGAACTCGGCGCGGGTCAGCGTGTAGTTGAGGTGCAGCGGGCCGGACTGGTTCATGGTAATGAACGGCAGGTTAATGGTGGACTGCTGCGCCGCGGAGAGCTCCTTCTTGGCGTTCTCGGCAGCCTCCTTCAGACGCTGCAGGGCCATGGGGTCCTGACGCAGGTCGACGCCGTTCTCCTGCTGGAACTTATCGGCCATCCAGTCGATGACGCGCTGATCCCAGTCGTCGCCGCCCAGGTGGTTATCGCCCGAGGTGGACAGAACCTCAAACACGCCGTCGGCGAGGTCGAGGATGGAGACGTCGAAGGTGCCGCCACCCAGGTCGAAGACCAGGATGCGCTGGTCGGTGCCCTGCTTGTCCAGGCCATAGGCAAGAGCAGCAGCGGTCGGCTCGTTGACGATACGCTTGACGTTGAGGCCGGCGATCTTGCCGGCGTCCTTGGTGGCCTGACGCTGGGCGTCGTTGAAGTAGGCCGGGACGGTGATGACGGCGTCGGTGACGGTCTCGCCCAGATACTTCTCGGCGTCGGCCTTCATCTTCGCGAGCGTCATGGCGCTCACCTGCTCGGCGGTGTAATCCTTGCCCTCGATGTCGACGACGGCACGGCCGCCCTGGCCCTCCTTGACCTCGTACGGCACGGTCTTGATCTCGGAGGTGCACTCGGAGTACTTGCGACCCATGAAGCGCTTGATGGAGAACACGGTGTTCTTGGGGTTGGTGACAGCCTGGTTCTTAGCGGCCTTACCCACGACGCGGTCGCCGTCGGCGCGGAAGCCCACGACGGACGGGGTGGTGCGGTCGCCCTCGGCGTTCACGATAATGGTCGGAGAACCGCCCTCGAGGACGGCCATAGCGGAGTTAGTAGTACCAAGGTCGATACCAAGAATCTTACTCATTAGAAATTCCCTCTCTCTTTTGCGTTCGCACCGCCTCGACGATCTGTCGCGCGGCGCTTCGGCTTGTCTTTCAGGATGTAGTGTATCCCCTTATGGGCCGGAATATACAAAATCTAAGTCAATTCATATAAGATTTCTTATCTCTGAGAGTTTAGGTTCTCAAATGCGCAGGTAGATACACTGTTTGAGTTCTCAACAGGTCTATTGAGATCTATGTAGAGTTGACTGAGGTGCGAGTCTGAAGCCGTGTCCCGTTTTGGACGTGGATTACGGGATGCGGTTTCCGCAAGCACGCTCAATCGCCCTATATTTCAAGTCACCTATAGCTAACATTTGCGCAGCTCAACGGCCTCACCTGCATGTTTTTTAGTAAGCCGCGGCATACTCGGCGAACGGTATGAAGATGCCGGTCAGAGGGTATTGCAAACGGTCGCTCCCGTGGTATGTTTTTGCCCGAATCAAACCGACGCACATCGCCTGTAGCGTCGGTCAACAGAGAGGAAACTACCATGGCTCATCCCGTAATTGATGCCGACGAGTGCATCGCTTGTGGCGTTTGCGTCGACTCCTGCCCCGCTGGCGTTCTGGAGCTCCAGGGCGTCGCTACCGTCGCTGACGAGGATTCCTGCGTCGCCTGTGGCGCTTGCCAGGACGCTTGCCCCGCCGGCGCGATCACCGAGATCGTCGAGGAGTAACAACTCCCCCACTTGCACACTCACAAGTACACCGTGCACAAAAAAGGAGGCCTCCGCATCGCCGCGGAGGCCTCCTTTTGCTTACGTGGCGCGGGTAGCCACTATAGCAACGCCGCAGGTTGAGCATACGCCAGCGAAAACACCCCATTTGAGGCAAGGTGGCCTGAAAGAGGAGGGAAGCGTACTTTGGTACGCGACCGACGATTGAAGGCCAGATTGCCCAAATGGGGCGTTTGCAGCGTCGGCTAAGAGAGATCGTCCTCATAGGGCATTAGGTCCGCCAAGTAACCTTTCTCCTTGAGCATGGCCTCGATCTCGTCGAGGGTTTGCTCGTCCTCCGCCGCGATGCGATGGAAGTGATAGCCGCTCGTCACCGTTAGTAGCGGGAAACTCTTGCCGCTCTCGATATCGTGCAGGTAGCGCTCAACATCGCGACGATTGCGGATGTCCAGGTCGGCCGTGATCTTGCCGTACACGCGGTGATTGACGATAACGTTGAGCACGGCGCCTCCGGCGTCGACGACACTCGTGAGCTCATCGCCTGCCTGCTCCACGCTGTGGCGAACCTTGACCAAGCGCGTGGGCACAGCGGGGCTGCTGGGGGCCTCCTGCAGCACATAACCACGGTTGGTCGCCACGATATCGTGCCCGTCGGCGCGCAGCAGAGCGATGTCTTGCACGACAATCTGGCGGCTCACACCCACCTCGCGGGCAAGTGCGCTGCCCGAAACGGGCTCCTTGGCTTCCTCGAGCACGCCCATGATGGCACGGCGACGCTCGCGGGCGTCCATTATTTACCGTCCAGCAGACGCAGGTGCTTAAGCGAGAGGTCGAGAATCGGCGCAGAGTGCGTCAACGCGCCCGAGCTAATAAAGTCAACGCCCAGGTCGGCGAGCGCTCGGATATTGCTGGCGTCCACGTTGCCCGAGCACTCGGTCTTGGCGCGGCCGGCGATAAGCTCGATCGCGGCAGCCATGTCGTCGTGGGTCATGTTGTCGAACATGATGATATCGGCGCCGGCCTCCACGGCCTCGCGCACCATGTCCAGGTTCTCGCACTCGATCTCGACCGTCGTGGTAAACGATGCATGGGCGCGCGCCATCTCGATCGCACGCGTCACGCCACCGGCGGCATCGATGTGGTTGTCCTTGAGCATGACGGCCGTCGACAGGTTGTAACGGTGGTTGCTGGCGCCCCCCGGCTCCGACCCCGCTGCTGGATC